>Ga0209536_100001713_pt1 | contig 35906 bp, 27 predicted proteins | sample DeeMarSeWOR28_12_FD_187461 | JGI IMG/M metagenome (GOLD analysis project Ga0209536, IMG submission 187461) | Marine sediment microbial communities from White Oak River estuary, North Carolina - WOR-2-8_12 (SPAdes) (version 2) | ecosystem: Environmental > Aquatic > Marine > Intertidal zone >...
CTCGAAGCCCGCGATCAGCAATCCGATCGACTGGATCAGCAGCTCCTCGCTGCTGAGGCGATCGCCCTCCTCTTCCGCGGCGATCAGCGCGCCCAGCAGGTCGTCGGACGGCTTTCCCCGGCGATCGGCGATCAGCTGGTTGAAGTAGCCGGCGAGCCCGTTGCGCGCGCGTTCGACCCGCGCGACCAGCTCGGGGGGGGCATTGCCGCGGCGCAGCGCCAGGCCGTGGGTGGCGTCGGCGGTCCACTCGGTGAACGTGTCCCGATCCTCCACCGGAACGCCCAGCATCTCGCAGATCAGCGTCGCGGGGACGGGCAGCGCCAGGTCGGCGATCAGGTCCATCTCCCCGCGATCGACGACCCGGTCCAGCAGCGCATCCGTCACCGCCTCGATGCGAGGCCGCCAGGCGGCGATCGCACGCGGTGTGAAGGCCTTCGAGACGAGCTTGCGCAGCCGCGTGTGCTTGGGCGGGTCGGTGAGCAGCATGAACTGGCCGCGCTCCCCGGCCGCCTCCTCCGGGCTCTGGCCCGGCAGTCGGCCATCGGTCCTTCGCATCCCCGCGCCCGACAGGCGCAGCAGCCGCAGACAGTCGTCGTAGCGGGTGACCCGCCAGACGCCCTCGGGCGTCAGGCTGACGGGATGCTGCTCGCGCAGCCGGCGATACACCGGGTACGGATCGTCGAGGTAGATCGGGTCGGCCGGATCGGCGCCGTGCCAGCTCGGCTGGGGCCGGGGCGTCGGGGCGATGGACTGGGCCACGGGCCCAGCATGGCGGATTTGCATCGAGGGTGCAATTATCGCCAGACGCGAACTTCCTGACAGGTGGTGTGATGACGAGCGGGCGAGACGATCGAAGCGTGGAGCAGACCGCCGGCGACGCCCTGACGGGCCTCGGCTTCGACCCGGATGCGCTGCGACAGAGATACCGCGAAGAGCGCGACAAGCGCCTGCGCGCAGACGGAAACGAACAGTACATCGAGGTCAAGGGCGAGTTCGCCCACTTCCTGGACGACCCCTACGCGAAGCCGGGCTTCGAACGCGAGCCGCTGACGGACGAGATCGAGGTACTGGTCATCGGCGGCGGCTTCGGCGGGCTGCTGGCCGGCGCGCGGCTGCGCCAGGCCGGCGTCGAGGACATCCGCATCATCGATCCCGCATCGGACTTCGGCGGAACCTGGTACTGGAATCGCTATCCGGGCATCGCCTGCGACGTCGAGTCCTACACCTATCTGCCGCTGCTCGAAGAGGTCGGCTACGTGCCGAAGGAGAAGTACTCCTACGGGCGCGAGATCCTCGAGCACAGCCAGGCGATCGCGCGCCAGTTCGACCTGTATCGCGACGTCTGCTTCCAGACCCGGGTGGAGGAGCTGCGCTGGGACGAGCAGCAGGCGCGCTGGATCGTCACGACCAACCGCGGCGATCGCATGCAGGCCCACTACGTCTGCCTGGCGACCGGTCCCCTGAACCGACCGAAGCTCCCGGGCATCCCCGGGATCGAGGACTTCGAGGGCCACTCGTTCCACGCCAGCCGCTGGGACTACGAGTACACCGGAGGAGACTCGGAGGGGAACCTCACGGGACTCCGGGGCAAGCGCGTCGGCATCATCGGCACCGGCGCGACCGCGGTCCAGTGCGTCCCCCACGTCGGCGAGTGGGCCGAGCAGCTCTACGTCTTCCAGCGCACGCCGTCGTCGATCGACGTCAAGAAGAACCCGCCCACCGATCCCCAGTGGGCGAAGTCGCTGCAGCCGGGCTGGCATCAGCACCGCATGAACAACTTCAACGCGCTGGTCTCTGGCGTGCCGCAGCCCGAGGACCTGGTGAACGACGGCTGGACCGATCTGATCGGTAAGCTGATCGTCGGGATCCAGCAGGGGCGCTCGGGCGACTTGTCGGCCGAGGGCATCGCCCGGGCCGTGGAGATCGCGGACTTCGAGAAGATGGAGGAGATCCGGGCCCGCGTCGATTCCATCGTGAGGGACCCCCAGACCGCCGAGGCGCTGAAGCCCTACTACCGCCAGTTCTGCAAGCGCCCCTGCTTCCACAACGAGTATCTCGAGACCTTCAACCGCCCCAACGTCACGCTGGTGGACACCCGCGGAAAGGGTGTCGAGCGCATCACGAAGAAGGGCGTCGTCGTCGACGGCCACGAGTACGAGCTCGACTGCCTGATCTACGCCAGCGGCTTCGAGGTCGGCACCGACTACTCGCGCCGGGCCGGCATGCAGCTCTACGGAAGTGACGGGCGCAGCCTGACCGAGAAATGGTCGGACGGCATCCGCACGCTCCATGGCATGCACGTCCGCGGGTTTCCGAACTGCTTCATCATGAGCAACCCGCAGGCGGGCTTCACCGCGAACTACCCGCACCTGCTCGACGAGCAGGCGAAGCATCTCGCCTACATCGTCCAGACCGGCATCCAGAAGCAGGTCCGCAAGGTCGAGGTCAGCGAAGAAGGCGAGGCCGCGTGGGTCCAGCAGTGCCTGGAGAAGGCGCGCGACGTCGGCGACTTCTTCGAGAACTGCACGCCCGGCTACTACAACAACGAGGGCAACACCTCGGAGCTGAGCGCCCAGAACGGCTTCTACGGTGGCGGCTCGATCGAGTTCTTCCGGATCCTCGAGGAGTGGCGCGCACAGGGACAGCTCGAGGGCCTGGAGCTCGGCTAGGCCGATGGGCTCGGCCACCCTGGCGGAGCTGGACGGGCGGCAGAGTCGCGCCGCCCGCTCGCGCCTGGCGATCTGCGAGGCCTGCCTCGACCTCGTCCAGGAGGGTGCGCTCCAGCCCAGCGCCGACCAGATCGCCGAGCGGGCCGGGGTCTCGCGCCGGTCGATCTTCAATCACTTCACCGGGCTGGCGGAGCTGTACGACGCCGTGGTCGAGGTCGGGATGCAGCGCTGTGCCCCGCTGCTGGAGAGGATCTCCGAGCGGGAGCCGGTGGCGCACCGCATCGAGCAGCTGGTGCGGGTCCGCTCGAACTTCCTCGAAGGCACGGCGGCCTTCACACGAGCGCTGACCGCACAGGCGCTGGTCGGCCCCGCCGCCGACCAGGCGCAGCGCGTGTCGCGGGACGGCCTGCGGCGACAGGGCCAGGAGGTGGAGCGGCTGTTCCAACCGGAGCTCCGGGACCTCTCGCCGGGGCAGCAAGCCGAGATCCTCGAGGCGCTGTCGGCCGCGACCTCTCCCCTGCTCTGGGAGTACCTTCGCCGCAGCCGGGGCAGCTCGATCGCGCGAGCCCGCGCGGTGATGCGGCGGACGCTGACGGCGATCCTGCGGGATGCGGGCGTGGACGCCTGACGACCGCGGATCCGCGCGGCCGGCCCCCCGACCTCGGCAGCCGGCGGATCAGGTCTCTTCGGGGCGACGTACGGGACCCCGAGCCGACTGCACGGCCGGGGGGCGCCCGATCGCCTCGACGAAGCCGGCGCCGTCGGGTACCGGGACCGGGTCGACCGCATGCGAGTCCGCATACGCCGCGATGAACTCGGCCACGGGGATCGCCTCGTCGGGGGACTCCCGGCGCAGCTCCGCCAGCACGTCGAGCGTGCCGTCCACGAATGCATCCCTCGCGATCGCGTCTGCTGCGTAGTCCATCAGCAGCTGCACCAGGCGCTCGACCTGTGGGTGCATCACGAGCTTGCGCTCCACCTCGACCGGCGCCGCTCCGCGCAGGCTCTCGAGGCTCCGTTCCAGACTGCGCTGCACGCGTGCGATGTCCTCCGCGAGCGTGCCGGCCGCGCTGCGGTCGGGCAGCCCCAGGTAGAGGGAGCCGAGGTCGGCGGACAGCTCGAGGCGGAGCGTCGACGCTCCGGGATCGATCGCGACGCCCAACGAGACCCCGTCGATCGGCTGCGCGTGCTCGAGGCGCACCTCGCCGAAGAAGTCGGGGGCGGACCAGCGCCCGATCCGCGTCTCGTAGAGCGGATCGAGCACGAGGATCCAGCGCGCCGGCGAGCGCCCGCGGCCTTCCCGCGCGATGGTTTCGGTGACGAGCCGCAGCGCGTCGGGCATCGCGCTGCCGCTCACGCCCAGCAGGTCGATCGCGTACACGGGGATCGGACGCTGGGAGAGCTGGCGGAGCGTCGCCTGGAGCGCACCTGCGCGCACGGCCTCCGCATCCGGGGTCAGCAGCACCGGGGGAAAGTCCGCGCCCGGGTCCGCGTTCCGGTACAACGCGGCGCGGATCGCCTGGCACGCGCCATCGCAGCGGGTCGCGATCAGCAGCACCACGCGGCCGGGGCCGCCCGCCAGCTCGTCGTAGAAGGCGGGTCTCGATGTCCGCGCCGACGGGTCGTCGTCCTCTCGCTGGAACGGTCCCCGCCAGCGCGGCCCGAACGCCTCCGCTGCGTGCCGCAGCAGGGACGCCTGCAGGCGGGTGGCGAGCAGCGACGCGCCGGGGCCATCCGAGCCGCCCGCGACGATCCGCGACGTGATGCTGAAGAACTCCACAGCGCAGCATTTCCCTCGCAGCCCAAGCCCCGCCATGATGCCACAGGCGATCCCCCGCAGAGCGACTCGAGACTGCCGCCGACCCGGTTTCGACCGGCGACGCCCGGCCGGGCCGCTCGGCGCATGCGACTTCCCCGCGAGCTGGCGAGGACACGCTGGCTGCGTCGGCTGACCCCGGAGCGAGTCCGGCTCAGCCTCCTAGCGGGCCCGGTAGCGCAGCGCCTTTCGAGCCGCCTGCCAGCCCGGAATTCCGGTCACCCCGCCACCGCCGTGGGTCGCGGAGCTGGCGTGGAAGAGCCCGCGAATCGGCGTCGTGTAGTCGGCGTAGCCCGGGGCGGGCCGCATGTGGAAGATCTGATCCAACGACGGGTCTCCGTGGAAGATGTTGCCTCCGACGAGGCCGATGTCGCGCTCCATGTCGTACGCGCTCAGCACCTGTCGGGCGATGATCGAGTCGCGGAAGTTCGGAGCCAGATCCGTGTAGGCATCGACCACGCGATCGGCGTAGGCCTCGAGCTCCTCGCGGCGGGGCTCCGCGGCCCACTCCTTCGGCACGTACTGGGTGAAGAGCGACGCGATGTGGGTGCCGTCGGGCGCGAGACTCGGATCGGAGGCCGTGAGGATCACTCCCTCGGAGTAGGGGCATTGCGCCGGCCGCCCGGCGCGCGCGTCGTCGAAGGCCCGCTGCATGTAGTCCGTCGAATGGGCGACCAGCAGCGTGCCCGTATGATGCCGCTGGAGCTGGCTTCCGGGCTGGAACCGGAAGTCGGGCAGCCCGGAGAGCGCCAGGTTGATCTTGACCACACCGCTGCGGCTCTGCCAACACTCGATGTCGTGCACGAAGTCGTCCGGCAGATCGCCGCGGTCCAGCAGCTCGAGGAACGCGATCTTCGGATGGACCGCGCTGACCACGACCGGGGCCGAGATCTCCTCTCCCGTCGCCAGCACGACGCCGCTCGCGCGACCGTCGTGCACACGGATCGAAGCGACGCGGGCTCCGGTCCGCACCTCGCCACCATGGGCCTCGGCCGAGCGACGACACGCCTCGGCGATCCCGCCCATTCCGCCCACCACGTAGCCCCAGCGGGCCGTCGATCCGCCGGCATCACCAATGCAGTGGTGCAGCAGCACGTACGCGGAGCCGGGATCGTCCGGTCCGGACCAGGCGCCGATCACCGCATCGGACGCGAGCATGCCCCGTAGCTGCTCGGACTCGAACCAGCGCGCCAGGAAGTCGGTCGCGCTCATCGCAAAGAGCTGCGTGACGTCCGCCACGCCGCGCACGCCGAGCCCCCGGAGCTTCCACGCCGTTCGCACCAGATCGAGCAGGTCCCCCGGGCGCAGCGAGCCGAGCCTCGGCGGAACCTGGGTGAAGAGCGGCCAGATCGCCCTGGCGACGCCATCGAGCCATGCGCGGTACTCGACATAGCGATCCGCATCCCGCTTCGAGAAGCGGCCGATCGAGGCGTGGGTCGCCTCCGGGTCGTCGCTGTCGATGACCAGCGCTCCGCCGTCCGGATACGGCTGGTAGTCCGGGCCTTGCGGGACGACACGGTATCCATGGCGTTCGAGTTCGAGATCCGCGACCACCCCGGGTGACATCAGGCTGACGACGTAGGAGTAGGTGCTGACGCGACATTCGGGGAGCTCGGGCCACGGGCGACTCGTATCCGTCGCGCCCCCGACGCGTTCGCGATTCTCGAGCACGACGACCCGGCGGTCCGCCTTCGCGAGATAGGCACCGCACACGAGGCCGTTGTGCCCTCCTCCGACCACGATCGCGTCGTAACGGTTCACGACCCTTCCTCCGCTCGATCGCTCCTTCCCCGAACGCCAGGAAGCCTATCAGAGCGGCGCGCAGGTTCCTGCTAGAATGCTCCCGGTGCCCGCGCGCGCGCACCGCGCTGCCCACAGGGGTCCGGCTCCATCGTCATGACTGGCCGCAAGCGCATCGTCGTGTTTCCCGAGCCGGGAGCGATCGGGCCGGCGATGAATCTCGTCGGGATCTGCCAGGCGCTTCGGGAGCGAGGACACGAATGCATCTTCATCCTCGACCCGGGGCTGCTGGGCACGGTGACGCGCTACGGCTTCCAGGAGATCGGGCTCTCCTGCATGGAGCCCATGACGCCCGAGCAGTCGGCGAAGTACTGGGACGATTTCATGCTGCGCTACCTGCCGAGCTTCCGCACCTCGCCCTACGAGCAGATCTCCACCTACGTGAAGGCCTGTTGGGAAGCGATCGTCGACACGTCGAAGTGGTCCGTGCGCAACGGCCTCGGCGACACCCTTCGGGACCTGCGGCCCGACCTCGTCATCAACGACAACGTCGCGCTGTACCCGGACACCGAGCGAGCGGGCTGTCCATGGGTGCGCATGATCTCCTGCAGCGAGAACGAGATCTCCGATCCCGACATCCCGCCCCACCTGTCCGGCTGCAGCGAGAGCGATCGGGTCGGCTTCGAACGCTACCGCGCGCGCTTCCGGGAGGAGATCGAGCCGATCCACCGGGACTTCATGGACTTCATCGAGGCCTGCGGCCACGAACGACTGCCCTTTCCGGAGTTCGTACTGCCCTCCCCGCACCTGAATCTCCTGCTCTACCCGGAGCCCCTCCGCTACCACCGGCGCCATCCGCTCGATCCCGACAAGTTCGCGTACCTCGAGGGCTGCGTCCGCACGGAGTCGGAGGCGTACGCGCCGCCGAGCTTCGACGGACTCGACGATTCGCCGCTGGTCTACTTCAGCTTCGGCAGCCTGGGGGTCGCGGATGTCGATCTGATCCGACGCATGATCGACGTGCTCGGCCGGGCGCCGTGCCGGGCCCTCGTCAACGTCGGCAGCTACCTCGAGCAGTACGGCGATCCCCCGGCGAACGTGAGGCTCGCGAGCTGGTATCCCCAGGTCGCGGTGCTTCCGCACTGCGACGTGGTCATCCAGCACGGCGGCAACAACTCGCTCAACGAGACACTCTACTTCGGCAAGGCCCCGCTCGTGATGCCCTTCGTCTGGGATGGTCACGACAACGCCGCGCGCATGAACGACACGGGACTTGGCATCGGCATGCACCGCTATGAATGGACGGACGCGGAGTTGCTGGGCAACCTGGAGCGCCTGCTGACGGACCGCGCGCTGCGCAGGCGGCTCGACGCGGTCAGCAGCCACATGCAGGCCCACGACGGACGCCAGACCGCGGCGCGGCGGATCGAGGCGCTCCTCTAGCGCGACGGGAGATCCGGCATCGCCGCCCCGCGCGCGGCATCAGCCGATCGAGGGCGACGGTGCCGGAGCGCCGCCGGGTGCCAGGCCGTCGTTCTTCCCATCCCCTGAAGGGCTGGTACCCTCGCCTGCCGCCGCGAGTGAGGGGCGTCGATGAGCCGGGCCTTCGTCAAGGAGAGCGACGGGGAAGATCCGGGAGCGCTGCCGGAGCGCCGGGTCAGTGATCTTCCGAACCTCGTGACCGCCCGCGGCTTGCGCCTGATCGAGGAGACGCTGGCGCAGCTCGAGTCGGAGCATGCCAGCGCCCGGGCCGCGGAGGATCGCGCGGCGATGGCGCGACTCGCGCGCGACCTGCGCTACTGGCAGGCCCGACACGGCTCCGCGCAGCTCGCGCCGCCGGCGGAGCCCGGAACCAGCGGCTTCGGCACTCGCGTGACGTTCCGCGATGCCGAGGGGCGTCGCCGGAGCTACCGACTGGTCGGCGAGGACGAGGCCGATCCCGCGGCGGGACGGGTCTCCTGGTGCTCGCCGATCGGGCGCGCCCTCGCCGGCCATCGCGTGGGCGACGTGTCGTCCGGGCCCCGCGGTGAGCTCGAGATCCTCGAGATCGACACGAAGCCGGAGCCCTGAGCGCCAGCAGGGCGCTAGGCGGGCGCCGTGGCGGCGGGGTCGACCGCGAGGGCCAGCTTGCCGGTGACGCCCCCCGCGAGCAGCCGCTCGAGCGCCCCCGGCAGCGCCTCGAACGGCACCAGTGCCTCGACGCGCGAGCGGAGCTTCCCTGCCCGCCACCAGCCGATCAGCTCGGCCTGGGCGCGCTCCCGGAATGCGCGGTCGTAGTGCGACGGGATCACGCCGACGACCGAGTAGTTGCCCGCGACCAGTCTCGCGGTGTCGACGCGCCCCCAGCTCCCGCTGGCGAATCCGATCGCCAGGATCCGGCCCTCCGATGCGACGCAGCGCGTCGCCGCCGCGAACACCTCGCCGCCGACCGGATCGAAGATCACGTCCGCGCCGTCTCCCCCGGTCGCCTCGCGGACCACCCCGACGATGTCCTCCGTGCGGTGGTCGATCACCCGATCCGCCCCGAGCTCCCGGCACAGGGCCGCCTTCTCGGGGCTCCCGGCGGTCGCGATCACGCGGGCCCCGAGAACCTTCCCGAGCTGGAGCGCGGCCATGCCCGTTCCGCCTCCGGCCCCGGTCACCATCAATGTCTCGCCCGGCTGAAGGCGACCGCGCCTGACGAGCGCGACATACGCGGTGTGGAACGGGATCAGGAAGGTCGCCGCCTCCGCATCGCTCATGCCCTCCGGGACCGGCAGGCAGAACTCACCGAGCCCGAGGCAGGCCTCGGCAAACCCGCCCTCACCGCTGAAGAAGCACGTGAGCGCCATGACACGGTCGCCGATCGCGCGTCCCTCGACTCCGTCGCCCCAGCCCACGATGCGAGCCACCACCTCCTGCCCGGGCGTGAAGGGCAAGCCGCCAGGCGTGAGCGCGTAGCTGCCCTGACACATCAGCGCGTCCGGCAGACCGAGGCCGGCGGCGATCACGTCGAGCAGCACGGTGCCGGGCGGGGGTTGCGGCGAGGCCGCCTCGGCGTTCAGCTGCAGTGCGTCCGCGGGCCGTCCGCTCTTCGTGACCTGCCAGGCACGCATTGCTTCGCAGTCTACACGCAGCGCTGCGCCCGGCTCCAGCGAGGGCCCCGACCCCGGGGCTCAGTCCGATATCCCCAGCGCGCGCAGCCGCTCCGCGATCGCCGTCGCGACGATCCCGTTGCCCAGGCCCGTCATGTGCCCGGACCGTCGGCGACCGCCGCGCTCGGACACGATGAACAGATCGCTCCAGTCTCCCCGCGCCTCGATCTCGCGCCGCAGGACCGGCTCGAGCCGGAGCACGGGCACGCTGCGCTCGCCCGCCCGCGCGAGCGCGGGTGCCAGCGGCTCGACCCTCGCACCCGGGTGCCAGGCCGCGACCAGCAGCAGCCTGAGACCCAGGCGCTCGGCATCGTCCGCCAGGCGGTCGACCAGTGCCCGGGCGACCAGGGTCCCCTCGCGGTGTACGCGCACGTTGCCGCGGATCAGCCAGCCGATCGGATCGAGCCTGTGCACCACCAGCTCCCCGAGGTAGCTGCGCCGCAGCACCCGCCGCAGCCCGTTCTCGCCCGGTGCCGATACCTCCGGTCGCGGCACCGGCACGTTTCGCAGCACGAGGCGCTCCGCCTCCAGCTCGAAGTACGGCTTGTGACCGAAGCGGTAGGCGTACTCGCAGCGCAACACATCGTCGGGAATCACACTCACGATCAGCGACTCGAAGTCGCCGCCCGACAGCAGCGTCTCGGCGCGCAGCACCATCTGGTCGAGGCCGTAGCCGAATCCCCCGCCGTTGACGACGCGACGTCCGATGCGCCGCTCCAGCGCCGCGGGCCAGGTCTCTCCGTCGTCGACCTCGTCACCAAACGTGAACGAGTCCCCGATCGCCAGCACCGTCGGCCCGGAAGGCTTCGGCTGCGTGCCGTTGCTCCGCAGACCGTCGGCGTCCAGCGTCACGAGCTTGCCCCAGGGGTTGCGTCGCCCCTTCGTGTTCGGCCTGGGCGCGAATCCGAGCCGGGCGTCCCAGATCGCCGGGTAGTCGTCCACCAGGCTGACCTGCGGAGCCGGCGGTGTCGGGTCGAAGAGACCGCCGCGCCAGATACGCAGCGCGATCTCCAGCAGCGCCAGCGTCGCCAGCGTCGACAGCACGGCGGTCACGGCGACGAGCAGCCAGCGGCTGCGGCGCGCTTCCGCGTACCCTTCCACCCGAGCATGGTAGTCGAGGCGGCCCTCGAGCGTCACACGCCGGCTCGGCCGTCCGCGCGGCCGACCCCGTGCCGCGCGAGTCCGCCGGCCCGGCCGGTTCGAACGAGCGGCCGCACGTCGTGGCCCGAATATCGGAAGCAACCCCAGGAAAATGCTTCCGCCCGCAGCTCGCGTGCCTGTTACATTCTGATCCGGGCGAGGCCGACGGGCGCCGGGCCGCAGCCCCGAAGACGCGCGTCAGCGAGAAAAGGGGATCCGAGATGGACTGTCCGAAATGCAATGCCGCGATGGACGAGAAGAGCTTGCGCACGCTCCAGGGGCTCGTCACGTTCGACCAGTGCTCGTCCTGCAAGGGTTTCTGGTTCGACACCGGGGAGGCGGAGAAGCTCAAGGACGCGTGGCGGTCGGACTTCATCGACAGCGGCGATCCGCAGAAGGGCAAGGAGCTCAACAAGCTCAGGGACGTCGACTGCCCTCGCTGCGGCAGGCGGATGACCCGGATCTCCGATCCCAAGCAACGCCACATCCAATTCGAGACGTGCCGCGAGCACGGCGTGTTCATGGACGCCGGCGAGTTCAGCGACTACAAGAACGAGACCGTGATGGACATCTTCCGCGGCGTGGTGTCCCTGATCCGCGGGAACTGAGTCGAGCACCCCGATGGCGCAAGCGCCCGCGCCTCTCCTGCGATGCGCGCTCTCCGAGACCGAGCGGCAGGGCTGAGCAGGCTCCACCCGGCCCGATTGGCACGGCGGCGCCGCATGCGACGACCGGCAGGGACGGGAGAGCGCTCGGGAAGTCCTTCTGCGGCCGTTGGCGGAGCAGCGGGAGATGCTCGCCCCCGCCGCCCGCCCGACCTCGGGGGTGTGCGGTCATCGGACGTGATGCGAGGCACCGGAACGCCGCTGGGCGCCGAGCGCTACGAGGCCCAGCATCAGCAACGCGGACGTCGAGGGCTCCGGCACGACTGTCGTGACGATACGCGCCTGGTCGATGCCGAGCTCGGCGATCAACGAGAATGAGGCGGAACCCAGCCCGGGAGAGATCGTGACCGTATCGGTGCCGGGCAGCGTCTCGAAGGCGCGGAACGTCAGAAGACCCGTGGGATAGCTGGCCATCGGGTGGCCAACGATTCCGTCGGCAGCGTCGAGCAGCGGCGTATGCGTCTGGATGCCCAGGATGATCTCACCGGGACTGAAGAAGACATCACCCGAGAGTGCGACGACGCCACCCGCCGGATCGAAGTGCACGATGTAGGTCTGGACCAGTGAGCCCGACGAGATGGCGATCGGCGTTCCGGAGCTGCCTGAGTGCAGGCCGGGTCCGACCGCGTTGACGAAGATGTCACTACCCAGGAGTGTGATCCCCTCGTCGAGAATCAGGATCGCGCTGGAGCTCTCGCTATCGCCCTCGAGGAGCGAAATCGGAGCGCCCACCTCCGTCATGGCTCCGGTCGTGGAGACGATGACGGCAGAAGCCTGCTGCGCGAACAACGCTGCCAACAACACAGAAGTCGCATGAGCTACGGAACGCATCGGCTCGCTCCCCTTCCCTTTGTTGCGAGGTGCCCTCACCCTACGCTTCTTCATCGCTCCGAATCCAGCGAAATTGCGACCGCTGGCGTTCCAGGCGACCACCTCGCCGCTACCCCGCTGCCCCGTGGGGCAGTGTGGGCGGGCTACGTCGAGCAAGCCCAACTAACAAGGCCACACGATCTCGTGACGCGATCCGAAGCACAGCAGCTCGCCGGTCCTGCCGACACAGCCGTCTACGAGACGATCGGCGATTCGAACCCGGAACATCGCTGCAGCCTGTTGATCCACCACGAGACCTGTATCCACTGCAAGAACATGGGACGTCGCGACCCGTACGCGCTCATCACCTGGACGCCCCCAGAGGGAGAATGGCCCCACTTGCACGCGGATGTAGCGTCGTGACGGATTGGCAGAGCCACGCCCCGGCGGGCCGCAGCTGCCTGCCGTCAGGTCAGTGCGACGTCTCCGAATTGCCCGCGGCGCTGGCGAACCTCCCATTCGCCCGGTTTGCCGTCAGGGCATCTCGATCGTGAAGAGATCGACCACATCGTCCGGGTCGTTGGCTCCGGCCAGATAGTCGGGGTTGCCGCGCGCCGTAAAGCGCAGGTGGACGTCGTTCGCGTCTTCGAAGACATCGACCAGCCCGTAGGAGAACGCGTCGGGCGCGGACCCGAGGACCGATCCCGCTCCGTTCCCCTCGTCGACGACCGCATCGAACAGCTGCAGGAAGATGGGCAGCACGTTTCCCGGAAGCCCCAGACCCGCGATGATCCCGGCCACCGTCTGCCCGAAGGTCGTCTGCCCGATCGGACCGACGATCACCTCGGTCAGCTCGGGCCGCCGGATCGCCAGATTCGTATGGAAATCCGTCGTCAGGACCAGGGTCCGATCCGGATCGAGATTGTCGGCGACGAAGTCCAGCAGCGCATCGCGCTCGGCCAGGTAGCCGTCCCAGCGGTCGTAGGGGGTCACGTAGAGCGACGAGAGCGGGACGTCGTTGATGATGATCTTGAAGGTCGCCGTCGAGGCGAGCAGCGCCTGCTTCAGGGCCTCGAACTGATCGCTGCCGAGCAAGCTCCGCGACGGGTCCGCCAGGAGCGTGCTGACACAGGTGGGATCGCTGGGCGTGAGCAGCAGCGCGGCCGCGATCGGCCCGATGACCGGATCGACCTGGACCGCAATCGCCTCGTCCTCGACGAACGGCGAGAAGAGCGTGTTCGGCGTTTCCGGCCCGTCGGGAATCGGATCGGGGTTGCAGAACTGCTCGGCGCTGCGGAACTGACGACCATCGAGGAAGAAGAGCTCCACGTGCTTGCCCCAGCGCACGTTGCGATCGATGCGATACGGCGGGCCGGTGGGGTTCTGGCGCAACGGCAGGTACTCGAAGAAGGCCTGCGCGCCGTTCTCGAACTGCTCGGGATCGACGGTCTCTCCGTCGTAGTCGTTGCGCACTTCGTGATCGTCCCAGCCGGAGAAGGTACCGGTCGCGGCGATCAGCTCCTGCATGTGGGGATCGGCGCGGGTCCGGCGATGGACCTCGCGGTACTCGTCGAGCGTGAAGGCATCACCCGTCGACAGGACTCCGGAATCGGCGTAGATGGTGTCGCCGTAGAAGACGAAGAAGTCAGGGTCTTCGGCCGCTGCCGCGCTCAACACGTGGAAGTCGAGCCCCCGCGGTGCCGTGTAGCCGAGGTTCGAGTCACCAGAGAGGACGAATCGGACCGGTGCAACGTCGCTGTCGAGGGGGCGTGTACGGAACGCTCCCGTAGGGCTGACCGTGTCGGCATCTGCGATGAACCGGTAGTAGTACTGGGTCGCCGGCTCGAGGCCCGTGATCAGCAGTCGCGCGGTGTAGTCGTGCTTCTCGGCCGCCGGGCCCGCCCGCCGTCGCACGATCTGCGTGAATGCCTCGTCGGTGGCGACCTCCACCCGGAGCCACCCGATGCTCTGACTCGCATTCGACGGGACGATGTGGGTCCACAGGATCGCGCGGTCCTGACCGATCTCGAAGGCGCCGACACCGAGATCGAATTCGTCGACTGCGCAGGGTCCGACTCCCGACACGCTCAGCGACAGCAGGACGAGGCAGAGAACCGAAGAGATACGCTGGGTCTTCATGCGGCAACTCCTCCCGGGCGCCATCCTACGCATTCGCGCCCGCGCGGTGGCGAAAAACGCGTCGTCGGGCGCTCCCGGGCTCCAGGTCACGGCTTCTTCCTCCCCTTGGGGGCAGAGAAGGCATCCGGACGCCGCGCAGCAAGCCCGCTTAGCTCGACTCCGGCGACATTCCGTCGGCGGTGCGGTCTTCGAGCAGGTCGAACTCGCGCTTCTCGTGGTCGCGAAAGATCACCTCGTAGTGACCCAGCGCGGCTCGACCGCCCGTCAGGTCGCCCCGAGAAAGCAGATCGACCGCCTCACGCAGGGTGCGCCGGAGCTCCGTGTGCTCGAGCACCAGCTCATCGATCCCGTCTGCGAGCTGGGGCCGTGCGGCACGGGCCTGGGGGAAGTAGTGCTCTTCCTCGAGCCTCAGGTGCAGCTCGAGCGATCGAGCGAGACGTTCGCCCCGGTCCGTCGCTTCGGGGCCCTGCTCGCCCTCGGCCGCGCGCAGGGCTCCCGACAGCTGGGACTTCAGCAACTGGTGCTGCGTCTGTACCTTGTCCGCAGTGCCGCGCTCGTTCACGAGTGCTCCCCGACCGCTCGAGCCGCTGTAGATCGGCGACGCCGACGCCAGCACGGCGACTCGTCCTGGACCACGGCCACATACGACACGGCCGCGCGAATATCCTACCAGCACGGCCTCCCCGGGGTGGCACCGCGGGCGCGGGCGGCACAGACTCCCACGGGGTGCCGCCCGAAGAGGAGGGAGTTCCGTGGTCTGGCTGATCCTCGGTGTCCTCATGTGGAGCGCAGTGCACTCGTTGCCCAGCGCCGGACGGTCGCTGCGCGGGGAGTTGCTGGAGCGCCTCGGCGAGGGCCCCTACAAGGGGCTCTTCGCGCTGGCGATCGTGCTGTCCATCGTGCTGATGACGGTCGGCTGGCGCTCCACCGAGCCCGCATACCTCTACGCACCGCCGTCCTGGAGCCGTTGGGCCGCCAACGGGCTGATGGTCGTAGCGCTCGTGCTGTTCGTGGCGTCGGGCGTGCCGACGAACCTGAAGCGCGTGCTGCGTCACCCGCAGCTCGCCGGGGTGGCGACCTGGGCGGGTGCGCACCTGCTCGCCAACGGCGACGGTCGCTCGCTCGTGCTCTTTGGCGGAATCGGTCTCTGGGCGCTGGCCTCGATGTGGCTGATCAACCGGCGTGACGGCGCCTGGCAGAAGCCGCAAGCGCTGCCGCTCACTGCCGACCTCAAGCCCCTGATCGCGGGCATCGTGGCCTTCGCACTGGTCTACCTCGCGCACCCGTGGATTGCCGGAGTGTCGCCGGCACCGGGCTGAGGTTCGTGCGGGGAGCCAGGTGCCGCTTACGATCTGGTTGGAGGGGGATCACTCGTTCCGCCGCAAGATGCACGACCGCCCGCTGTATTCGGGCAGCGCGATCGGTGCATAGCGCTCCTCCAGGTATCTGAGCAGCGCGGCTCGCGGCGCCAGAAAGTCGTCCCACGTCACCACGAACTCGATTTTCCGATCTTCGAGAATCTCGATGATCCGTTGATCATGCTCCTGAGGATTGGCAACGTTGATGATCTCGAAAGGCGTGGGATTGGCCGCATCCAGATAGAGATAGAGCTCCGGGAAGTTGTGAACGTAGATCCCCCGTGAGCCGGCCGGTTGCAGTGCTGCGACCACCGCGCCCAACAGCCTCGCAACCTCGACCGATCTGACGGCCACTCGACCGAATTTCGTCTCGACCTGCCAGTCGTATCCGCGCGCAGTGTCCTGCCAAGCGCGAATGGCCCCGAGAGCCACAGCACCGAGTAGAAGACCGGCGACCGCTCGCCGGATCCCGTCCCCGGCGACCGCCCGCCCCGGGGCCAGGCGTTGCGAGACCCAGCGCCCAAACCATGCCCCCAGCGCCACGGCCGAAACGATCGCAGGGGGTGCGGCGAAAGCGATGTGTACGACGTCGGGGTAGTACAGGGCGGAGGCGAATGAGGCACCCGTGACGCCCGTGAGGACCAGCCACCGGCGCGATTCTGCGGGTGGGAACGCGTGGAGATGGCCCCACAACGAGATCGACAGCGTCGCCGGCAGCACGATGGGTGACCAGCGGAGCAACGTCGGGTACGTGTTCGCCACGAGGTCCTTCGCAAGCGGAAAGACCGCGCCCCAACGGGTCGCGTTGTGCGGCGCGTAGTTCAACAGTGGATGCACCACCAGCGCCTCGAACACCGGACCGATGCCGGCGAGATACAGAGCGGTGCCCAACACCGGCACGATGGCGACCACGACCCCTGACATCATCACCGCGAGGCGCGCGGCCAGCTCCCGCCAAGATGCGCGCTCGAGAACCGCCTCGACCACGGCGAGCAGGGCGACGACGGGCCCCAGCACGACACCCTTCTGCTGTTGAACGCCGATCACCAGACCGACCAGAGCGCCTGCCAGGAAATAGTGACTGCGTTGGCGCCGCCCGTAATCGCGCAGGAGGACGACCAGCAGCAGGCAGCTCACCATCGTGCTGACCCAGTGCGGGCTGCATACTGGCCAGGACGGAACGCAGATCATGCAGTACAGCAACGGAGCGGCAAGAGCGAGTGCTCACGAGGCACCCAGCTGCCGCGACGATGCGAACAGACAGACCGAAGTGACCGCGTGAACGAACGCCGTCGTGAGCTTTGCAGTCGCGATGCCGACACCGAAGACCGCGTAGCTGCCGGCCAGGAGGTACCAGGCGCCCGGGGCGACGAAGTGGAAGAAGTCGCGGTACATCGCATCCCCGAGCAGGATGCGCTTTGCCTCGTACAGGTACAGACCTTCATCGTTGTTCTGCAGTGCCCACGGCAGCGAGCCGACGTACGCGAAGGTCGCGAGGAGGCACACCGCCGCCAACGTCACGTCAGCGGTTCGCTTCATTCTCGAGGTAGCGGCGCTCGTCGCCTCCGGCACGAGCAGACCCTAGCGCTTCACCCGCGCGAGAGACGACGATGCGCGCCGTCAATTCGCGGGCGCGAGCCCTTCCTCCCGAAGGCGTGCGGCAATCGCATCGGCGGCCACCCGGATGCCATTCTCGTTCCAGTGCGTATCACCACGCCAGAACGTATATTGCCCGACCTCGAGTAATCGCCCCGACGCCGATATCAACTCCGGCGTGAGATCCAGGTAGGGAAGCTGCAGGCTATGCGCCAGCGCCGCCATGAACGCAGCGGCGGGACTCGCGGGGAGCGTCTCCCTCCCCGCTTTCGGCAGGGACCCATACACTCTGTACTTGGTCGGAACGAACACCAGCAGCGCCACCCTGCTGGCAATGCTCTTGAAGAACCTGCGATGACGGAGCCAATCGCAGGTCAACTGCTCTTTCGCCTGCCGGACTTCACTAGCAAGAAACCCCACGTCCTTGCCGCCGAACTGCTCCACGTGAACGATGCTGCCTGCACCCTCGTTGCTCCACGCGTAGTGCGCGCGACGCGTCAAGCTGAAGAACAATCGGTAGCTCTCCAGCTCCCGAACGGGTTTCGGGACGTAGCGCGTTGCATCGGCGATCGAGGGAGCCGGCGGCTCGGCGGCTCGGACCGACGCAGGGCGCGAACGCTCTCCCGGACAGGGGAAGTCATTCCCCTCGAAGACGACGACGATCGCCCTGAAGTCGCTTCCGTGCCTCTGCTGCAGCAACTTCAGTCGCTTCTCGTACCCATCGATCCCATCCGGGTAGCCTGCGTTGTAGGCTGCGATCTGGTGCTCACGCATGAGAACTTCGGACAAGATCGCATCCTGGCTGTTGCCGTTGCCCACCACGAAGGAATCGCCGATGAGAACCAGCGGTTGCCCCCGATAGTCCTCTCGATTGCGGAACCCGAGGCTGTCGGTATGGAAGTCGACCGTTCGGGGTTCGGCGATCGCCTTGATGCCCGAGAGGGCGGCGAGGTCTCCGCCGTGAATGTGGAAGTTCTCGACCGACTCGTTCGGCCGGTAGTTGACGAGTCCACTCTGTTCGGCGCGGCCAGCGAGCAGCTCGTGTGGGCGAAAGTAATGCGGGCTGGCATCCGGGGGAATCACACGGAGGCCGAGCTCGAGCAGCCCGAACATCGAGAGAACCGCCGAGGCGACGAGGGCTAGCGCGTACCGCTCCTTCGCAAGAGACAGGAGGCAGACGAGCCCGAAGCTGGCGATCAAGGAGAACACGAGTGGAACGGTGACCAGCATCAAGCACAGCGTGAGCACAAGCCCGCAGAACACGCGTCCGATCGTGCGGAGGGTCAGCCCCATGTCTTCCGCACGAAGCTATCGCATCCTCACGGGGGGCGGATCCAGCTTCACAGGTGGGATCGGCCCGCAGTGGCGATGGGTGCCGGTGCGGCGTGCAGGTTCGCCCACGGACGAGTAGACCACTACCTTTGATGATGCTCGAAGATCCGGAGACGCCAGGAGGGCCTCGTGGAGGGCTTCGGCTCCCCGCTCGATCTCCAGCGACGGCTGCACGCGCGCAAACCGCGCCAGGCCGTACGCTCCGTCCACTCCGGGCCCCGGTGACGGCTGGCCACCAGCGGCGCTGGGGTCTCGCGCTCGTCGCAGGCGCGATCACCACCTGCACCTGCCTGGCCCTGATCCACACCACGGCCGTGGACGCCTACTGGACCGGCGACTGCGCCAACAGGGCCCTCGTCGCGCGACGACTCCACGACACCGGCTTCCGGACGCTGGCCTTCGACTACCCGGCGCAGTCCCTCGATCCCACGGGTCGTGCGTTTCCGCTGCCGGATCTCGCCAGGCCGCGCGGCGCGGAGCGCGTATCCGTATTTCCCGTCAGCTATCCCGCGCTGGCAGCCCCCCTGCTCGGGCTCGGGGGCGACGGCGCCTTGCGTTGGCCGGCCGCGTTGGGGACCGGTGCCTGCGCCCTGCTCTTCGCCCTCTGGCTGACACCCGTGCTCGGACGACGGGTCGCCGCAGCAGCGGGCCTCGCGTTCGGACTCGCGACACCGCTCCTCTTCTATGGCGCCACCGTCTGGGAGCACAGCCTCGCGCTCGCGCTCGTGCTCGGCTCGATCGTGGCGCTCGGCAGCAGGGACGCGAAGCACGTCGCGCTTGCCGGGGTGCTCGGGGGGCTCGCGCTGTGGCTACGCGAGGAGACCGCGTTGCTCCTGTTGGCGGTCATCCTCGTGGAGGCGGGTCGCGCGCGAAGATTGCAGCGCGCGCTGCTCTTCGCGGCCGCCGCCGCAGTACCCGCGCTCGGGCTCGCCGCCTTCAACGCGGCCGTCTACGGGACCCCCCTTGGCCCCCACATCGAGGAGGCTCTGCATCCGGCCCGCTTGCTGCCGATCGAAGCCACGGAGGACGCCATCACCCGCGTCGCCGCACTCGTCGTCGCCCGAGGCCACGGCCCCGGGGAGGCCGTGGGTCTCCTGGCGGCGGCCAGCGCAGCCTTCGGTATCGGCGCGGCGGCGGAGTGGCGGCAGCGTGGGCGATGGCCGGCGATGATCATCGCCACGGCGATCACTCTCGGCATCTGGGCGCTCGGCTTCGGACGCAGCGTGCGCGGGCCGACTCTTCTGGCGCTGGTGGCGCACAACGGGTTCGTCGCGCAGATCCCCCTGGTCGGTCTCGCAGGCATCGGAGCCGTCCGCGCGTTTCGCGACCCCCAATGGTCGAAGCTGCGTCCCGGCATCGCGTCCGGACTGCTCTTTCTCGCTCTCGGGACGGCATTCGGCCTCGCGATGCACCGGCGCTTCGGGATGGGGCTGCACATCGCACCCCGCAAGCTGCTTCTCGCACTTCCGGCGCTCTTCGCGTTGGCAGTCGTCGCGGTTCATGGGCGATTCGGAGCCGTCGAGCGACGGGTCGCGACGACCTGCGGAGCACTCCTTCTCTCCGCCGGGCTCGCCTCGAGCGTGTTCGCCGGCTGGCTGCTGCATCATCAGAAGACGGAGGGAGCGGCGCTCCAGCGCTGGATCCGCGATCGACCCGAGACGATTCTCGTGTCCGGAGATGCCATGCTGACGCAGCTGCTGACCGGCATCTGGTACGACAAGCCGATGCTGTACACGGCGGACGCCACGACCCTTCGCGCCGTCGTGGGCGCGATGCGCACGCAGGGCATCGCACGCGTGCTCGTGCTCGGAGCCACGGCGACCGGGGTCCGCGATGCGTCGCTGGGGCTCGCCTGTCGGCTCGTCGCCCGATTCGACGGCGAGACGCTCGGCTACTGGAACACCGACATCCTGAGCTGCGCGACGAATCGCGGCCGGCGAACCGCCAGTTGATCGCTCGGGTCTGCCGCCCTCGCTCTGACCCGGTCACTGTGCGATAGCCTGTCCAGATGCCGGGCATCTGCCGTCGCGTGGGAGCGGACTCGAGGATCGCGCTGTGGCTGGGCGTGCTGGGCTTCCTGCTCGTAGCACCGTTCCACCACGGTCACTTCCAGTCCAGTGACGAGGTCGCCGTATACGAGGTCACTCGGTCGCTGTGGCATGGATCGATCGCCACGCCGGCGATCACGTACAGCTATCCCGGACGCGACGGCGCGTACTACAGCCAGTACCAACCCGGGCAATCGATCCTCGCGCTCCCGTTCTACGGCCTCGGCGTTCTCGCCGGCAAGGTACTTCCGGCAGCCTGGCAGGCCTCGCTCTCCGGGTCGCCAGCCGTCCTCGGGCAGATGGTGTATGGCGGATCTCTCGAGATCTTCTTCGTTGGGCTCTACTCGTGCTTCATGACGGGAGTCCTGCTGAGCGTCTTCTTCCTCTTCGAGCGCGAGCTGGGCGTGTCGCGCCGGAACGCCGTCACCCTGACGCTACTGCTGGGTACGACCACCTACGTCGCGACGATGTCGGGGTATTTCCTGCGCCACACGACGGAGGCCGTCTCGATCCTGTCCGCCTTTCTCTTCTTCCTGCGTTTCCGGGTCGGAGGCAGAATGCGCGATCTCGCAGCGGCCTCCGCGTGCGCCAGCCTCACACCGCTGATCCGGATCCCCGCCGCCGCCGCCGGCCTCGGGCTCGCGACCCACGCCCTGTGGGCCCTGTGGGAGCAAAGCCGGCGTGGGCGCGACGCACAGCGCCTGATGCGCCTGCTTCCGCTGCTGATCGTGCCGTTCGTCGTCGCAGTCGCGCTCCATGCCTTGGGCGACTGGATCAAGTGGGAGACGCCCTTCCGGGTCGTGATGAACGACGTCGTCGGATTCGGGCACCCGCTCGACGTCGGACTACTCGCCTACCTGTTGAGCCCGGGCATGAGCATATTCATCTTCTCCCCGCTGCTGGTGCTCGTTCCGCTCGCGTATCCGGTGTTCCTCGAGCGATTCCGGCCGGAGGCGATCGCGATCCTCGTCACGGTCACGACGTTCCTGGTCGTGTTCTCCAAATTCGATGGGTGGTGGTCCGGCTTTCCGACGGTAGGGCCGCGCTATCTGTTCGTCGCCACTCCGCTGCTGCTGCTCGCGCTCGGTCCATGGCTGGACCGCGTGGAGAGCACCAGCGCCTGGATCGCGGTGGGCGCATTCGGCGCCATCGGGCTCGCGGTCCAGCTGCTCCTGCTGACGGTCGACTTCGAGCAGGTCAGCGCGGCCGCGCGCTACGTCGAGGTCATGCCTCAGGGCCACTTCGTATTCCTGATCGACGGGCGCGCGCCGCTGCTCGCGATGCGCACAGCGCTTCTCGAGGGCTGGTTCATCGACCCGTGGTTGTGGAACGCCTATCACGGCCGGGAAGGAGTTCCGGCCGCGCCAGATCTCGTCGTCGCAGTGCTGGGCGCTTGGGCGGTAGCGGTGTCCTTGGCGCTGGTGGCCCTCGGACGAGCGCTCCGAGCGGATGCGTGGCGCCCCCGGCAGGACTCGAACCTGCGACGCACGCTCTAGGAAGCTGATCAGGGGGGCCTGACGAGGCTTCTGGTGGCCCGAGAGCTTCCCTGCTTGGCAAAGCCTGGCAAAGCGTGCCCTGGCTGGTCCTGCGGGAAGCAGCGCGAGAAGCAGCAGAAGTGAGCGTTTTCCCGCCGAGAGCGGAGATTTTGCCTAGGCCTGTTCGCGAAGACCAGGACGCCTCAGGACCTCAGCGTCCCTCCTCGGGCCGGTACCAGATCGGCGAGGTGTAGGCGCGCTCCTGGTGAACCATCTTCGCGTCGTCGGGGAGCTCGATCGCATCGCCGTAGAAGGCCTTGTCGTACGCGAGCCAGGTCGGAGTGGGGATCTCCAGGACGCGCACGTAGTAGAAGGCCCGCTCCTCCGGGTCGAAGTCGGAATCGCGCCACCAGGCGGCGAGCACCGCCGCACCGATGTCGTTCGTGTAGCGCGCCCCTGCGACCGTGCTCCCCACGGGCGGGAGCTTGCCGTCCGGCCCGGGCTGGCGCTCGCCCGCCCAGGCGACGTCGTAGACCTTCTCTCCGAGAGAGCCGTCTGCGTCGAGCCAGCCCTTGATGATCTGGATGCGGTCGAGGTTCGCCCCGTCGGGGTCGCGGAGCACCCGCACCATGAAGGTGGGCGCCGCCCCCTTCGGCCCGGCGGGCAGGTCGCCACCCATCGGCACGCCGCGTTCGTAGCCCTGCTCGGCGAAGTCCGGGCGCACGACCTCCTCCTCGGCGAACTCCCAGCCCCCGAAGATCCGCACCAGGATGCGCGTGCCGGTCGTCGCATAGACCTCGCGCCGCCGGAATGCGTCCCAGAGGGCCTCCCGCGTGTTCTCGCGCGCCCAGACCCCCGCGAGCCCCGACGCGAGCGCCTCGTAGTGCCGGATCGTCGTGTCCGAGCCGTCCGCCGCCGGCACGATGCCGGTGATCTTCTCGAGGTAGCGCTCCTGCCCCTGTCCGGGCTCCACCGGAGTCGCCTTGCCGAAGGAGTTCTCCTCGCGCGTGGTGGCCAGCGAGGTATGGCTGTCGGTCGATCCGATCAGGGCGAACTTGAAGGGGTTCACGCCCAGCTTCTTCTCGTACGCCAGGCCGCTCTTGAGCGCCTCGCGGGCGTACTCGCGGGGAAGCATGTTGGGCTTCTTCCCGCTCGGTCCGAAGTTGCCCCGGTCCCAGCGCCAGTAGTCCGCGAACTCGTCGTTCGGCGAGAGCGTCGGGTGGGTCTCGCCGTCGCCCTTGATCTGGGTGACCTCGTAGACCGGCTCCCAGAAGCTACGCCGCTCGGCGTACTTCCGGGTGAGCCGCTTTCCCCCGTAGGTCTCGTCGTCGAACATGAGGCCATTGGAGAGGTTCCCGTTGTGCGGAATCGCCAGCACGCGGCCTCCGGTGCGCTCCTGGTAGGCCTGCATCCAGTCCCAGAGATCTTCCGGGTCGCTGCTGTCGTAGTTGGAGAAGGGAACGAGATCGCGCACCCGCTCGGCGTCGTCCCGGAAGATCACCACGCGGTGCAGGTTGCTGCCCTCGGGCGACGACGTCCATTCGAAGCCGTGGAGCGCAGTGAAGACTGCGGGCTGGTTGTAGCCCTCTGCGGTATCGACGATGCGGTTCCAGATCGTCTGGGTCAGGGCATCGTCGTCGAGCGGGTCCTCGCGCACGGCCATCTTCTGGCCCCAGGCCGCGTAGGCTCCGAAGAAGTCGCCGTTCTTCACCAGGTCGTGCACCTGGCGGCCCCAGGGAATGCGCAGAAGCTCCGGGTTCGACTCGGCGATCAGCGGCGCCAGGCCCAGGTTCTCGGCGTGGTCGGCGACAACGAGGAAGTCGAGCGGGCGCACGAGCCTTGCCCGCTCTCCGCCGGAGGCCCTCACCGTCTCGCCGCGAGCGAAGCGGTAGGCCACGTCGGGGCCGAGGAAGTTGCCGATCATGCCGGCGTCGGTCGAGAAGGAGGTGTGGAGGTGGGTGTCACCCCAGTACACGCGATCGGGATAGGCGCGGTGCAGATAGGGCGAGTACTCGGGGGCGCCGAGGCGCACGTCCTCGGGCTCGACCCCGACGTCGCCCGCGTACTCCTGTCCGGAAACGGGCGCGAACGCCAGGAGCGCCGAGAGGGCAACAACCAGAGAAGAAGGCTTCATGGAGGCTGCCTTCCTACGTCGGGTGTCGTGTCCGAACCGCGCGAGTCCGCCGTTCGGAAGCCCGGACGGCGGCTCTCGGAGCTTCTTTCCGGTGCTGAGCGTCACCATCTGGCCCTCGAAATGGTCATCCGCGCGGGCCTCCCGAGGAGCAGCGGGCAGTGAGGAACGCCGTCCATCTCTCTCGCTGGGAAGATGCCCACGAATCGAGACGGCTCGAGTACTTTCGGCACTGTACCGCGCAGACGCGTGGCAGCAAGAGGCGTGCCACTGGCGACGCGGAGGCGGCGATCGCGATCCGACGCGGAGACTGCGGCATCGCGGTTGCATCCGCGGAGCGCAGTCGAACCTGCGCGATGTGCGGCCGGAATGGGTGAGCGGTCTGGCCCAGCCGTGGGGTTCTTGACCACAGCGAGATGACGGTTCGGGGGGGCACATCACGCGGTGCGCCACCCGGGGGCGTAGCATCGGACGGAGACCTCAGCGGCTGGTTCCGTGGGCGCGTGTCGCAGCCGTCTTCGTTCCGCGGGTCTCTTCCGGCGGCGGCGCCAATTACAGAGACGACGTCGACCCGCGAGAGCGTGCCTGGAAGCCTCGGACCAACTTCCAGCCGGTGGCCCCTTTCCCTCCGAGTGCGGAGTGGAACTGATCACGGTTTAGGAAGCTGCTCCGGGAGCCCTGGGGAGACGCCTGGTGGCCCGAGAGGCCTCCCTGGATTTCAGGAAGGTCGGAGGCGATTTTTATCCGCCGGGGGAGCTCATCCCGGAAAAGAGCTTCAACGACACGATGGAATCCTTGAAGTTCTGTGGCCCGGCGGATGCGACGTTACACGTCTACGCCGACGTTGGCTTCGAAGAAACAGGCAACAAGTACCCAAGCATCGATGGCGACTACCAGCTTCACTTGGACCCGGACGTGGAAGGGTTCAGCGACGTCGCTTCATCTGCGAAGATCAACTGGGAGAGACCAGAAGTAAATCAGATCGGGATCGATTGGGGAGAGAACGACACAGAGGTCTTCAGTATCCCGTATGATGAGCGGTCGTTCTCCATCGAGCGGACGTACTTGGACGACGAGCCCAGCGGCACTGCTGAGGATGAGCACATCATCGAGGCGTACGATGCCGCGGCGCTCGATCTGCCCGGCAAGGTGGCGACCGCGATGGTCACCGTGCGCAACGTCCCGCCAGACCCGAGCATCGAGCGCATTACGGACGAGACCGGGGCGGAGATCGGAGCGGATCTCCCGTTCGCGTTGGCCGGATTCACGGTCGATCTGTTCGGGAGCTTCACGGACCCGGGATCCCTGGATACGCACATCGCGGCGGTGGACTGGGGAGACGGTGCCCTCACCGCTCTGGGCGACGTGGTGGAAACGGTGAGTGCAAGCCACGCCTACGCGGCGGCCTGGGACTACACCATCTCCGTCGTGGTCGAAGACGATGACGGTGGCGTCGGCACGGCGACGCGAGGCCTCGCCGTGTTCGACACCAGTCAGGCGCTGGCCTGGGTCGTGGAGGAGCTGAGGCCACTCGCCGCTGACCGGAACGTTCGCCGCGCCCTCGGCAGGCTGGAGGGAGAAGCCGGCGGGCGAGCCGCGAACGGTGCCATCGACATGCTCGCAAAGCGGAACCTCAACGCGGCGAGGGTGAAGATCGAGCAGGCCATCAAACACGTGGAGGCGGCAGACGCAGCCAATCCGGGCCTCGACCTCGGGACGATCGAGCGTCTGCTGGCCCAGTGCGCGGAGTCGCTTGCGGCCCGCGGTAGACACCGGTAAGCGGGCAAGTGATCCCGGGCTTCGGACCCGTGCCGCAGTTGCGAGCCAGTTCCGGGTTGGCGCATCAGCGCCCGCACGCGGTTGATGCGGAACGGCTTCCGTTGGTGCCCCCGGCAGGACTCGAACCTGCGACGCACGGTTTAGGAAGCTGCTCAAGGGGGCCTCAGGAGGCTCCCGGTGGCGCGAGAGGCCTCCCTGCGTGGCAAAGCCTGGCAAAGCGTGTCCTGGCTGGTCCCCGGAGAAGCAGTGCCAGAAGCCACTCCTTCCCGATCAGCCGGAGTCCTCGCCGCGAGGCCAACGGCCGTCCGCCTGGGCACCCGCTGGCCAGACTGGTTTCTGGCCGGCGCTCGCATGGCTCACTAGTATTACTTTTTGAGGTAATACCCATGAGGATCACCACCAAGGGCCAGGTGACCATCCCCGTCGAGATCCGCGAGAAGCTCGGCCTCCTGCCCAACACCGAGGTGGAGTTCGAGGTCGTCGGGAAGGCGGTCCGGATCCGCAAGGTTCGGCGTGCTGGGGCCGGGGGACGTCGCGGCAAGTCCATCGTCGAGCGGCTCCGGGGCCGCGGATCCGTCCGCATGACTACGGACGAGATCCTGGCGCTGACCCGAGACGCAAACTGACCATCCTCGTCGACAGCAACGTTTTGCTGGACATCCTGACCCAGGATCCGCAGTGGTCCGCCTGGTCTGGGCGGACGCTTGCAGAATCTGCCGAGAACTCGGCGCTCGCGATCAATCCGCTGATCTATGCGGAGGTGTCGATTCGATTCGAGCGAATCGAGGACCTCCAGGACGCCCTCCCCGAAGAGGACTTCCTGCGCCTACCCTTGCCCTGGGAGGCAGCGTTCCTGGCGGGCAAGTGCTTCGTCCGCTACCGGCGAAGTCGCGGGACGCGGCGATCGCCCCTGCCCGACTTCTATATCGGTGCCCATGCCGCCGTTTCGGGTCTGGTCCTGCTCACCCGCGACGCCAGCCGCTACAACACCTATTTCCCCGGGATCGAGATCATCTCCCCATAGGCCCGCCTGGCGCCCCCGGCAGGACTCGCTCCTGACCGATGGACCCGCAGGCGACATCGCGACGAACGCGCACGCCGGGGAAGCCGGGTGCGCGCAGCGGCAGGACCCGCTCCTGAGCGCCGACGCCCTGGCTCCCTTGAGACCAAGGTAGCGCCGTGGCGGGATCTCGAAGACCCTCTCGGTGGGCAGCATGAGCGCGGTCGCGTTTGCAGCGCAGGGACTCACGCCCGCCTGCTCAATCCACCACGTCGCTGGTCCAGAGACCCTTGTCCACCGGCCCCGACGGTCCCTTGGTCATGCGGCAAGCTCCTCCGAAGGGATCGTCGCAACCGAACTCGTCCGTGCCCCAGCGAAAGATCGGACCGGTCCACGGATCCTCGTTTCCAACTTCGTTTCCGACTTCACTCACCGACACCAGCCAGTTGGGCCACCCGTGTTCATCACACGCCTCGAAGGGACCCCCGAACGGGGTTGCGCAGAAGCCCTGGCCGGCTGCCGGCTGGCCCTCCACCAGGAGTCCCAGCCCTCGCCTGGCCGACCAATCGAAGGCCTCGATCCGCCTCCAGGTCTGCCAGGAAACATCCCTTGCGTACGTGTCACTGATCCGGCAGATCGGCGCGCCCGAGGCCCCGATCCGCAGGTACTCGGTGCTACAGGCGCCAGTACACTCACTGCTGCAGTCGGGCCATAGGGCATGCGTACCCGTCGCGACATGGGCAACGGGGTGCGTGCCCCCTTCCTTCTCGATTCCGGGCTGCAGCCCCGTGCTGCATCCATCACTCGGCTCGTTCCACTTGCGCCGGTGCCCGAAGTGGTGTGCGCCCATGTGAACCTGCTCCGGCTCCAGGGACCAGCCCTGCTGCTCGTCCCATCGCCAGCTCAGACGCACGGTGAGGGTCTCCCAATCCCCCACGTGGTTCTCCCAACGGGTGTTCGCGCAGGAATGCCCACGGTTGTAGGGGAAGTACAGGAAGTAGACGAGATCGAGCACCTCCTCACTCTGCGGTGAGCCCTCTTCGGTCACTCGCGGGTGTGCGTGCCAGAAGCCGTAGACCGGCACGTCGCTCAGGCCACAGTCATCGTTCCGATTGCAGCTGCCATTCTGCATCTGCTCGGGACTGCACGGGGCCAGGTGATCGCGATTGCATCCGTAGTAGAAGGGCAAGCGAGCCGAGGGACTCCCCGGCAGATCGTTCGGATAGAGCCACCAGCGCTCCTCTTTCGCCAGCCATTGACAGGAAGCCGAAAAAGGACCTCTGTCGGGCGGAGAGGTACAGTCGGTCCATTGACGCCATCCTGGAATCACTTGGTGGAACGGCTCTTCGCATTCCACGGTGCCGAAGCACTCGAGCTGTCGCCGGAGGACGACACCCTTCTCCGGATCGGTTGGATCTCGGAGCTGGGTGAACACCCACTCCACCGGCGCCGGGAAGTACTCCGCATCTCCACCTTGCAGATTGGCCGGCAGATAGACCATCGGGGCATACCTGACCAGCAATTCGCGCTTCTCGTCGTCATCGAACGCACCGATCGAGCGCGGCATGGCGGGCCATTTCCGCGCCTCGTCGTAGCAGAGCCGGACGTACTTGCCGCCGCAACCCCTGTGTATGTCGCCACTGCCAGTCAGCTGGTCGAACCAAGTTCCGGTCGTGCGCACACCCCGGTCGGGGCGCATCGGCCAGGCGCCGAGGTTGGATTCGCACCAGGCCGGGCATGCATCGAGCCACCCCTCCTCCGCGAAGCTCAGGCTCAGGTTCGAGATGAAGGTCTCCGCCACGTTGAACGGCTCGTAGCGGACGCAGAGACCCATTCTCCAGCAGCTCGACTTCGCCCGCGTGGTGAGAGCGAGATCCCACAGCGGACCGCCGGTCAGACCGTCCTCGGGCGTCCAGCCATCGGGGCAGCGGACCTGCCAGCCGGCCTGGAGGCTCGTTGGCGGGTCGAAGGCCTCCCAATGCTTCGCCTCGACCCCGGTGAGGACCTCCGTCGCCGCATCCGTCGCGACCAGCGCGTACTTCGCCCAGACGATGACGAAGTCGCCCCCGATGCCGCGGTTGACGTCGAAGTCCTGGTTCTCGGGCGAGGGCCACAGCGGCAATCCCAGCACCGCCTCGAGGGGAGACGAAGCCTCGCGCACGACGTAGGGCTCGGTGCAGGTCCGGTTCCCCAGGAACGAAACCGCCGTATACCCTTCGCCTTCGGGTGAAAGATCGTACGCATCGATGTTCCGCGTGACCTTCACGTCGACGATGGCCGCGTAGGTACCGTAGACCTCGAGCAGGACCTGCTGGCTGTCCTCCTCGGAGTAGCCGAGCTGGTTGCGCAGCAGATCGAATGCGTCGAGCGCAGCCAGCTCGAAGACGTCACGCAGTGCCTTTCCGACTTCGAGCACGTCTGCGCCGAGGTCCCGCAGCACCGTCGCGACTCCCAGAGCATCGAGGCCGAACGAGTCTCGCAGCGCCGCGGCGATCTCGACGATCGGGAAGCCGAGCTGCTCGAGCAGCTGCGCCAGGGTCACCGCCTCCAGATCGAACGCCTCCTGCAGGATCTCCGCGATCTCCATGCGCGGGTAGCCCAGCTGCTGGAGGATCGCGGCGACGTCCAGCACCCCCAGACCCAGGACGTCGCGCAGCGCCTCCGCCAACGAGACGGCCGGATATCCCGACCGCGCCAGGATCTGGCTCAGCTCGAGGGGATCGCCGATCCCGAAGACGTCGCGAAGCGCAGTCGCGGTGCCCGCGGCGTCGAAGCCCTGGCCGGACAAGATCTGGGCCGACGCGAGTGCTCCCAGAGAGAACTCGTCGAGGAGCCGATCTGCGACCTGCGATGCCGACTGCCCCTGCTCGTATAGGACCCGCGCCCGGATCACCGGGTGATCCGCGATCGAGAACTTGACCGGGAGTGTGCGGCCGCCTCGCGCCTCGTAGGGAACCGATCCCAGCTCGAGACCGGCCACGGAGAACTGAACCTCGTAGCTGCGGGACGAGCGCTCCTTCGGAACCTTCCAGTTGACGTGATACTGCTGCCCCTGGAGGCGGATGGAGCCGTGGCCGCCCTTCGCCCGGCCGCCCGTGAACTCGGCGATCGGTTCGCACGCCGAACTGTCCCGGACTCGGCAGACCGAGACCACCACGGAATCGATGAGAGAGGAGTCGAGCGATCCCTTCTCGCGTCGCTCGCTTCCGAGAGGAGGAAAGACGCGGAGCGCCGACGAGATCGGCGGCACGACCTCGACGAGCGAGTCGCGGGCGTGGCTTGCCCGCTGCAGATCCCGGGCAGCGCCGTACCCGGCGATCGCCAGGGATGTACCCAGGGCCATCAGAACGAGACGTGCGGCGACTAGATTTCTTCGCATCGCCATGCTCCGCGACGCGGCGCGCAGCACCCCGCGCGCTTCCGCGCCTGCTCCGAGAGGAGCTCGCTGCTGATAGCGAACCCGGCTTGCTTCGCAGGAGGCCTTGCTGCTCCTTGGTTGTGCATGCGGCGTGCCAAGGCCGTAAGTGACCGTCTCCGGTTCTCGGCCGCATCGTTCCCCCGAGCTGGGACATCGGTTCTGGGTCGCTGTAGCGATTTGACCCTGTCCCGGGCCCTCTCGCGCCCGGGAGGGCGACCCTGGTCGATCCAGACTCTTGGCGATCCAGGAGCAGAGGCCAACCGCGGCCCGCCAGGCGAGCGTCCCCGGCAGGACTCCAACCATCCTCAGGCGAGCTGCTTCGCGATCTGCTGCGCGCGCGCGGTCACACCCATCTCGACCAGTAGAGCCGAGCAGGTATCGCCCGAGACGGTGCCACCGTCGCCACACTCCTCGCCCGGGTCGAGCACGCCGTCGCCGACTCGCTCCTGAGCGGTGAAGCCGAAGGCTTCAGCGCGACGACCGGTTCGTCGGGGGCCCGCGTCGGCAAGCGAAGCGCGGCGTCCTGGTGCCCCCGGCAGGACTCGAACCTGCGACGCACGGTTTAGGAAACCGACGCTCTATCCTCTGAGCTACGGGGGCGACCGGACAGAAGCTAGCGGAGGAGCGTGTGCGACGCGCCGCCGGCCGGATCGGGCCTTCTCGGGGTCGTGGCCGCCGATCGCGCGGAGGGCTCGACGGCGGCGATGCGCCGATGCAGCGTGATGCCGAAGCTCGCGGTCGGCGTGAGCGGCTCGTCTCCGAAGCGGCTCACCACCCGGTAGTGCCGATCGACGAACGCGCGCAGGCGCCGACCGTAGTCCACGCCGAACAGCGCGGGCCCGTACTCGCGGGTCGGCTTGTGCACCAGCGCGACGTAGTCGGGGGGATCGCGCTCGAAAGCGCGCAGCATCTCCGCCTCGCCGAACAGCAGCAGCTCGGGCGGCATGAAGTTCAGATAGGGCGTCGGGTTCCGGCGGCGCGCGAGGTAGTTGACCATCACGCCCTCGGGCAGCACCAGCAACGTGGCGTCCGCGCGGATCGCGCTCAGCTGCTCGAGCAGCGCATTCACGTAGACGCCCCGCGAGTCGGCCAGGAAGCGGTCGGACCCCGTGCCCACCGGCTCGCGCTGGCGCTGCTGCGCCGGCTCGCGCAGCTGGATCAGGGCCACGCACAGCGCTGCGATCGCGCCCAGCGCGGCCCCGCGCAGCAGGGCCCCCCGCCCTCCCCTCACCTCGATCCAGCGCGGCACGAGATCGCAGACGGCCGCCACCGCGATCAGCGCGATCGGCATGCTGAGCGCGAAGCCGTAGTGCGCGATGCTCGCGCGCAGCGCGATCTTCGCGGTCAGCAGGGTCGCGAACACCGCGCATGCGATGCGCGAGCGATCGTCGCTCCCGGTCGCCGCCGATGTCGCCCACCACGATCGCCAGCTCGCGAGACCGAGCCAGGCCGCGACCGCGAACGGCAAAGGCGTCGTGACGGAGAGCCACCGGCTCGGCGGATCCAGGTCGAGCAGGACCAACGCGAGCCCCGCCGCGACGATCGCAAGGGCGCCGGCGGCCCGTCGCGAGAGCGGAACGCGCCAGGCCAGCCAGCCGATCCCGCCGACGAACACCGCCCAGTACGCGCCCCAGCGCAGGATGCGGGCCAGGCTCAGCCAGGGCGTCAGCATGCCCAGGCCCCGCCGGTAGAAGTCGAGCGCTCGCACGTCCGGGTCGAGCGCGAAGCGCCAGGGATCGGCGAGCGCCTGCAGCGCGTCGCGCAGCGGCATGGCCTGCGCGAACGCCGCGGTCGCAACGGCCGGCGCGACAGCGGCCGCGAGCAGCAGCGGAGCGAGGTGAGCGAGCGCCGAGCCCAGCGACGAGCGCTCCGCCCGCAGCTCGAGCACCCGGTGCACCGCCACCGCCCCGGCCAGCGCGACGAAGACCTCGAGCTTGGTGAGCGCGACCGCGCCGAGCAGCAGCCCGACCGCCGTGTCGCGCAGGGCTCGCCGGCGCGTCCGCGCAGCGAGCCCGCGCAGCGCGAGCAGCGACAGCAGCAGCCCGTGGGTGACCTCGTGAGCGTAGGGGGTGAGGTAGTTGTAGTTGCTCACCCGGCCGAGCTGCTGGAATGCGAACGCCACCAGCAGCACGGCCGTCCCGGCGAAGGCCGAGAGCGGTCCCGCCAGCCGGCGCAGCAGCCCGTAGACGAGCGCTGCCATCAGCGCGATCAATGCCGCGTTCACCCAGACCAGCGCGTGCAGCCCGACGCCCAGCAGGTCGAACGCGAGCGCATTCCAGTACGCCGAGAGCGGCCCGGACAGGTGCCGGAGGTCCCGGTAGAGGACCTCGCCCTCGGCCAGGCGCCAGGCCAGGTAGAGCTCGCGGCCGAAGTCGATCAGCACGTCCGGCTGGTGCCCCCAGGCGCTGCGCAGCAGGGCTGCTCCGAGCGCGGCCAGTGCGAGACCCGACGCGATCGACGTCGCCCGCGACGATTCCGGGTCGAGCGCGGGCGCGCGCGCGGCGCTGGCGTTCGCGGGCACTATGCGGACACCGCCCCGACTCCGGAGGCGCGGATCCAGGCTCCCACCACGTCCCGCCCCGCACCGGCAACGGATGCGCAGGCAGCCGGCAAGACGACGCTCGTTTGCACTCGCTGGAGCCTCTCGGGTCGAGGAGACCTCCGCAGCCTAACCCACGCGCGACCGGACACGCGCGCTCCGCCGCGAGTTGTCCGCCGGCCCGCGCAGCGCTTCTGGTAGACTCGATTCTCTCCTCCTCTCACCCATCTTCTCCCGGAGCTCGTTCGAAGTCATGGCGCGCGTGTCGGTGTTCGGCCTGGGGTACGTGGGGGCGGTCTCGGTGGCCTGTCTGGCGGAACGGGGCCACTCCGTGATCGGTGTGGACGTGAACGCCGACAAGGTCGAGCGCATCGGCGCCGGCCGCAGCCCGATCATCGAGGCGGGCCTCGACGAGCTCTTGCGCAAGGGCGTCTCGAGCGGCCGCGTCCGGGCCACGACGGACAGCGCACAGGCGATCGCCGAGAGCGACGTCTCGCTGGTCTGCGTGGGCACCCCGAGCAACGCCAACGGCAGCCTCGACCTCTCGTACGTGCGGCGCGTCAGCGAGATGATCGGCTCCGAGCTGGCCGCGAAGTCGAGCTACCACGTCGTGGTGGCCCGCAGCACGATGCTGCCGGGCAGCACCGAGAGCACCGTGATCCCCGCGCTCGCGCAGCGCTCGGGCAAGCGCCTGGGCGTCGACTTCGGGGTCTGCTTCAACCCCGAGTTCCTGCGCGAGGGCACCTCGATCGCCGACTTCGACGACCCCCCCTTCACGGTGATCGGCGGCAACGACGAGCGCGCCGTCACGGCGGTGCGCGAGCTCTACGCCGGCATCGAGGCGCCGCTCCTGTGCGTCTCGCTGCGCGAGGCCGAGATGGTCAAGTACGCCTGCAACGCGTTCCACGGGCTCAAGGTGGCCTTCGCCAACGAGATCGGGAACCTGTGCAAGCAGCAGGGGATCGACAGCCACGCGGTGATGGATCTCTTCTGTCGCGACGGCAAGCTCAACCTGTCGCCCTACTACCTGAAGCCGGGCTTCGCGTTCGGGGGCTCCTGCCTGCCGAAGGACCTGCGCGCCCTGCTCTACCACGGCCGCCAGCTCGACACGCGCACCCCGACCCTCGAGTCCATCCTGCCCTCGAACGAGCGCCAGATCGACATCGCCTACCAGATGGTGCGACGCACCGGCTGCCGGCGGATCGGGGTGCTCGGATTCAGCTTCAAGGCGGGCACCGACGACCTGCGCGAGAGCCCGATGGTCGCGCTGATCGAGATGCTGATCGGCAAGGGCTACCAGGTGGCGGTCTACGACCGCAACGTCTCGCTCGCCAACCTGCACGGCGCGAACCGCGCCTACATCGAGCAGGAGATCCCGCACATCGCCCAGCTGATGCGCGACTCGATGGCCGAGGTCGTGGACGACAGCGAGCTGCTGGTGATCGGCAACCGTTCGCCGGAGTTCAAGGACGCGCTGGCCAGCCTGCGCGACGAGCAGATCGTGCTCGACCTGGTGCGGATCAGCGAAACACTGCCGGACAACCCGAACTACCTGGGCATCTGCTGGTAGCGGGCCCGGCACCGGGCCGCTACGGCAGGAATGCGAGCGGGTCGCGCGCGCGCTGGCCCTCGCGGACCTCGAAGTGCAGGTGCGGGCCGCTGGCGTTGCCGGACGAGCCGACCTCGGCCAGCACGTCGCCGCGCTCGACGAACGCGCCCTCGCGCACGCGGTTGCGGCGATTGTGGGCGTAGACCGTCGAGTAGTTGCCGGTGTGCTTGACGATCACGACCCGGCCGTAGTCGCCGAGCCAGCCGCTGTGCACCACCCGGCCCGCCGCAGCCGCCCGGACCGGCGTGCCCGGACGACCACCGATGTCGATGCCCTCGTGGCGCCGACCGCGCCGCCAGCCGTAGCGCGAGTTCAGCTTGCCCTTGACCGGCCAGGCGAACAGGCGCTCGGGGTCGGGTCGCGGCAGCGGCAGCGCATCCGGGCTGCCGGGCGTGAACGACGCCAGCGCGATCGACCGCTGCGGCGGCGTGCGCTGGGCGCCCGGCACGATCAGTCGCGCGCCCGCCGGAACCTCGGAGACGTCGCGAATGCCGTTCGCCCGCACGATCGACTGGACCGAGACCCCGTAGTAGCGCGAGAGCCGGTAGATCGTCTCGCCGGGCTTCAGCACGTGCACCGGCCCCCGCGGCGGGGACGAGGCGCAGGCGGCGAGCGCCAGCCCGAGCGCGAGCCCGAGCCCGGCCGCGCGGGCGCGCAACGGGCCCCGGCGCGCCGGCGCGCCGGCCCGACGGCCGCGTCCGCGCGCTAGCCCAGCCATCCGTGAGCTCCGATCAGGTCCACGAAGCGGCAGCGGCCGATCACCTCCTCGTGCAGCTCGCCCTGCTGCGAGCGGCGCACGCGCAGCAGCCGCTGCTCCTCGCGTTCGCCGAACGGGCCGACGAGCCGCCCACCGGGCGCCAGCTGCTCGAGCAGGGGCGCGGGCAGGGTCGGCCCTCCGGCCGTCACGACGATCGCGTCGTAGGGGGCATCTGCCCGGCGCCCGAGCGTGCCGTCGCCGAGGTAGACCAGCACGTTGACGATGCCGAGGTCGTCCAGCATCCGGCGTGCCCGGGCGGCCAGCCGCGGGACCCGCTCGACCGAGATCACCCGGGCCGCCAGCCGCGAGAGGATGGCCGCCTGGTAGCCGGATCCAGTGCCGACCTCGAGCACGGTCTCGCCGCCCTGGAGCTCCAGCGCGGCCGTCATCGCGGCGACCACCCCGGGCGCCGAGATGGTCTGCCCCTCGCCGATCGGCAGTGCGGCGTCGCGGTAGGCCTGGGTCCGCAGCGCCTCCGGCACCAGCGCATGGCGCGGCACGGCTTCGAACGCCGCCAGCACCCGCGGGTCGGCAATGCCGCTCGCAGCGAGGCGCTCGAGCATGCGCCGGCGTGCCAGCGTCCAATCGGTGCGGCCCCGGCGCTCGCCACGCCCCCGCTCTCCGGGCCTTGCCGTCGTCGGCACGGTCGCCATCCCACCCCCCGGTCGAATCCAGAAACTTAGGCCGCAAGTCCGCGGAATCGCAAGCGCCGGCAATTCAGGGGCCGCGCGGGCCCGTCAGCGGCGGCCGG
>Ga0209536_100001714_pt1 | contig 35899 bp, 40 predicted proteins | sample DeeMarSeWOR28_12_FD_187461 | JGI IMG/M metagenome (GOLD analysis project Ga0209536, IMG submission 187461) | Marine sediment microbial communities from White Oak River estuary, North Carolina - WOR-2-8_12 (SPAdes) (version 2) | ecosystem: Environmental > Aquatic > Marine > Intertidal zone >...
CTCGCCTCGCTGCAGCCGGCCAGGGCCTCGGCCTGAGGCGCCCGGCGTGGCGGGGTTCCTCTCTAGGCTCGGAAAGGCCGCGGAGACGCCGCGGCCCCACCTCGACCTGAGCGGGCCGCGCCTGGAGAGCGCGCTCGCCCGGCTCGCGTCCGGCTGCGAGCCGCACGGCGGACTGGAGCGCTACGTCGAGGCCCTGAAGCTCAAGTCCTCGCTCTTCCGCCAGGCGCTCGAGGAGGATCCCTCCTCGCTCGAGCCGGAGACCTTCAAGCAGCTGTGTGCGTTCATGTCGACGGTCCGCCGGCGCATCGGGCCGTGGCTGGAGGAGCCCTCATTCAACGAGGTGCGCGGCGCACTCGCCGACCTGCTGGCCGCGCGCGCCGACACCGTCACGACCGACGCGCGAGTCTCGGCGTTCTGCTCGAGCTTCGCGGACGGCCGGGAACACCGCTGGGTGCGGGACCTCGCCGCCGAGGTGCTGCACAACGTCGACCCGGAGAAGTTTCCGCTGATGAACCGCTGGATATGGGACGCGGGCACCAACACGGGCGTGATCCGCGAGATCTGGCACGCCGCCGACGTCGACCACATCCGCATCGGCGTCCCCGACGGCTACGACACCTTCCTCGTGCTGCGCGAGGAGCTGTCCCAGTACCTCGCCGGCAAGGGCTTCTTCCGCGACGTCACCTGGTACGTCGACCTGCTCTGCGCCCAGGTCTACGCCGGGTACATCTCCGAGCAGGGCGGCAGCTACCTGAGGACCGACTTCGCGGCCGAGGAGGACCCCGTGCAGCACACGCGCCGGCTGCTGGGACTCGACGGCGTGCAGGCCGGGTCCGGCCGCACGCGGCTGAAGACGATCGACGGCGCGGCCTACGTGATGGTCGAGGAGCCCGGCGAGGGCCAACCGGACTGAACCGGTTCCCGCGCGGGGACCAGACGGACGAGACGAAAGGAACACGGCATGCCCATCCACGAGCAATCGCTCATCCGGCCCGAGAACCTGAAGACGCACGACGAGCTCGTCATGGACGGCGTCGACGTCTCGGGGCACTGGAGCACGTTCATCGAGACGCGGGCGGTCTCGGACTACAACGAGAACCTGCAGGACGAGATCGGTTCGCTGCCCGGCGGCGAGTACGTTCACCGCTGCTGGCAGTGCGGCTCGTGCACCAACTCCTGCACGGTCAATGCGATCAACCCGGACTTCAACCCGCGCTACTGGATCTACCTGATCCGCATGGGCATGGAGTCCGAGCTGCTCAGGGACAAGGACATCATCTGGCAGTGCGTGTCGTGCAACAAGTGCACCTACGCCTGCCCGCGCGACGTCGTGCCCGAGGGCGTGATGAAGGCGACGGCGCACTGGCTCGAGCTCAAGGGGCACACGCCCAAGTCGCCCTCCATGCACTTCGACGAGGTGTTCTCGGGACAGGTGATCGAGCGCGGCAAGATCGAGGAAGGCCGCATCATCCAGGGCTTTTTCAAGCGCACCGGCCAGCCGCTGATGCAGGACTGGCTGATCGAGATGGGCAAGCGCATGCTGCGCAACCTGCCGGTCGGCCTGCTGACCCGCATGGGCCTCGCGAGCCTGGTTGCGCCGAAGACCGAAGGCTGGTCCCGCGCCCGGGACGCCATCCGCGAGTACGCCGAGGAACAGCACGCCCATCACCGGCGCGCGCTCGGTCTCGACGAGCTCGCCGAGACCGCCAAACAGGAGGCGGGCGCGCCCGCCCGCAGCTAGGGAAGAGCCATGGCCACGAATCCCGAGAAGTACAAGCGCGTCGCGTACTACCCAGGCTGTGCCCTGGAGGGCACGGGCCACGCCTACAACCGCTCGACCAAGGTCGTCGGCAAGGCGCTCGGCCTCGACCTCGTGGAGGTGAAGAACTGGAACTGCTGCGGGGCGATGGAGGTCAAGAACATCGACCCGAAGATCCAGACCTACCTGTCCTCCCGCGTCATGTCCATCGCGGCCAACGAGATGGGAATGGACACGGTCATGGCGCCGTGCAACGGCTGCTACCACAACCTGAAGAAGGCCGAGTACGACCTGAAGCACGACCCGAAGTCCGGCGAGGTCGTGGACCGCCTGTCGAAGAAAGCCGGCCACGCCACCTACCAGGCGGGGCAGGTCGACACGATCCACGCGCTCGACTGGATCAAGGACTCGATCGGCGAGGAGGGCCTGCGCGAGCGGGTGCGCAACTCCCTCGCCGGCGTGAAGGTCGCCAACTACTACGGCTGCATGTACACCCGCCCCCGTCACATCTTCCCCGAGAAGGACCAGGGCGAGGGCAGCGAGTCGACCAGCAAGCCGCACTTCATGGACGACCTGCTGGCGGCAGCCGGAGCCGAGAACGTCGACTTCCCGCTGAAGACGGCCTGCTGCGGCGGCGCCCACACGCTCTCCGACAGCGACACCTCGACGAAGCTGGTGCTCAACATCCTCAATGCCGCCGAGGCGGCGGGCGCCGAGGTCATCGCGACGGAGTGCCCGACCTGCCACTCGGGCCTCGAGATGCACCAGGTGCGCGCCGAGAAGAAGTTCGGCAAGCGCACCTCGGTGAAGATCGTCTATTTCACGCAGCTGCTCGGGCTCGCGCTCGGCCTGTCGCCCCGGCAGGTCGGGCTGCACGAGAACGTCTCCGACTCGATCGGCTTCTTCAAGGCCAAGGGCCTCGCTTGAGGCCGCTCGCGGACATCGAGGCGCGGCTCGAGGCGCTGTCTTCCGACGAGGCCGGCGAAGGCGCGGCCGAGGAGTTGCTGGCGATCGCCGAGGAGACCCTCGAGCACTGGGTCGCCGCGCGCGGCGAGAAGCCGACGACGGCCGAGCGCGAGGGCTTCAGGCTGCTCGCGCTGCATCGCCAGGGCTGCCGCGACATGCCGAGCTTCAACGCCTGCCGCGAGACCTGCCGCGAGATCGCCTATCATTACAACCTGTTGAAGCTCGCGCCCGGCGACGGACAGGCCTCGCGGCATGCGCGTATGATGGCGCTCCTCGCCAACCACCTGTTCCTGTTCGTGGCCGGCAAGATGCAGGTGGAGCAGCTCGGCGAGTTCTGCTGCGCTTCACGGCCGCTGCGCCGGGAAGCGGGCTGACAAGGGTTCACTCGACAGTTGGGAGAAGAACGATGGCGAACGTGCGCGGATGCAACCTACCGGACGAACTGCTCTACGACGTTTCGAACCACATCTGGTTCAAGGAGACGGGTGACGGCAACGTCCGCGTCGGCATGACCGCAGTCGCGACCGCCATGGCCGGGCGCCTCGTCGCGTACACGCCCAAGTCCGTGGGCAAGTCCGTCAAGGCCGGCAAGTCCTGCGCCACGATCGAGTCAGGCAAGTGGGTGGGCCCTGCCAAGGTGGCCGCGGCCGGCGAGATCGTCGAGATCAACGACGCGCTCACGGCCAACCCGAGCCTCGCCAACGACGACCCCTACGACAAGGGCTGGCTGATCGTGCTCAAGCCCGAGGACTGGGAGTCTGTGAAGGGCACGCTGACGCCCGGCAGTGCGATCGCAGGACCGTACGAGGAGAAGATGACCGCGGACGGCTTCGCGGGCTGCGGCGGCTGAGCCTCGCCTGCCGCGCCCGTCCCCCGAGGGCACCATGACCGTACCCGGATCGACGCTCGATTTCGCGGAAATGCAGGAGAACGCAGGGAAGGCGTGCGGGCTGCTGAAGGCCATGGCCAACGAGGCGCGCCTCATGGTGCTCTGCCAGCTCATCGAGGGCGAGAAGTCCGTCAGCGAGCTGCAGGAAGCCGTCGGCCTGAGCCAGTCGGCGATGTCGCAGCACCTCGCGGTGCTCCGCGAGCAGGAGATCGTCGAGACGCGGCGGGACGGCCAGTCCGTGTACTACTGCATCTCGGACCCCGGCGCCATCGCCCTGATGGAAGCCCTCCACCGCGAGTTCTGCGAAGCCCGATAGGGGACATTCCTATTTTCCTTTTTCCCGCAAGCCGTTGATTCTTACGGCCCAGACTGGTTACCCGCGATGCCATCGGACGGCTTGCCCACGGCGAATCAGACACTTGCGGCGGAAAGGAAAATAGGAATGTCCCCTGTTCTTGTCCTCGGGGTCGGGAATACGCTGATGTCGGACGACGGTGTCGGCGTGCGGCTGCTCGAGCGGCTCCAGTCCGAGGCACCTCCCATGGCCGGAGTCGAGTACGTCGACGCCGGCACGCTGAGCTTCATCCTGCTGCCGCGCATCCAGGCATGCGGCGCCCTGCTCGTGCTGGACGCCGCCCACCTCGGCGAGACCCCGGGCGCGATGCGCGCGCTGACGGGGCCGGACATGGACGAGTTCCTGCGCACCGCACGCTGCAGCGTGCACGAGGTCGGGATCCGTGACCTCCTCGACCTCGCGCGCCTGACGGACTCGCTGCCCGAACGGCGTGCGTTCATCGGGATCCAGCCGAAGCAGGTCGGCTGGGGCGACTTGCTGAGCCAGGAAGTAGCTGCGGCCGTTCCCGGGGCGGTGGCGAAAGCACGCTCGCTGCTAGTCGAGTGGTCCGCCACGGCAGGAGGCGGCGAGCAGAGGCCCGAGGCCCATGGTCATGGATGAACGGCTTTCCGCCCTCCTCTTCGCCCTCGGCACGGCGCTGCTCGCGCACCCATCGCTCGCCGAGCCTTTCGCAACGCGCAACCAGAGTCCGCTCGTCGTGCCTTTCGGCCTGCCCGTGGCCTTGCCTGCCCGGCTGCCGCCCGACGGCCCCGGGCGGCTGAGCCTCGTTTCGGACTGGGGCAACATGGTGGCGATCGAGGGGCCTGAGGACAACCTCGTCATCGACGCCGAGACCATCGAGCTGCGCCTGGACTACGCGCGGAGCATCGGCCGGCGCTTCGCGGTCCGCGTCTCGCTGCCGTGGCGCAGCATCAGCGGCGGATCGCTCGACGGCCTGGCCGAGTCCTGGCACGACCTGCTCGGCCTGCCCGATGGCAAGCGAGGCACACTGGCCCGCGACCAGATCCAGATTCGCTACGCCGCCGATGGAGACGTGCTGCTCGACATCGACCGCGCCTCTTCCGGTGTGGGCGACATCACGCTCGCCGGAGGCTACCAAGTCTACGACTCCGGGCAGACCGCCATCGCCACGTGGCTCGGCATCAAGCTTCCCTCGGGCGATGCGGAACGGCTCACGGGCAGCGGCGCCACCGACGTAGCCTTGAGCATCACCGGCCAGTCGGCGCTCACTCCACGCTGGCACGTGTTCGGCCAGCTGGACGCCGTCCGCCTCGGCCGCGGCGACCTGCTTCCCGCGCTCCAGGAGGAGTTCGCGTGGTCGGCGCTGGCGGGCGTGGCATGGAACGCCTGGCGCGGCCTCGACCTGATCGCGCAGGTGCACTCGAACTCGGCGGTCTTCGGCGCCGACGCGACCGGCCTGTCCGGCTCCGCGACCGTGCTGACCTTCGGCGGACGCTACCGGACGCAGCACGGCTGGGCCTTCGACGTGGGATTCAGCGAGGATCTCGACGTCGGCGCCTCCCCCGACTTCGTCATCCACCTCGGCGCCGCCCTGACCCTCTGATCCCGCCGCCGCACACCTCGGGATCTACCTACCCGATCGCGTGGACCTGTTATTGCGGGTTCATCACCAATCGCTAATGTGAATCCGGCCTGCGCCCACGCGGGCCGCGGGCAGGCCCGCGCGGCGCGATCGGTCGCGGGCGGTACAGGGGGTTCATCATGGGCAATTCCACTCTCGGCGAGTACCTTCGCGCACGCGGCGTGAGCCGTCGGGGCTTCCTGCAGTTCTGCATGACCAGCGCGACCCTCATGGGAATGGCGCCATCCATGGTGCCGCGCATCGCCGAGGCGCTCGAATCCGCGAAGCGCCCTTCGGTGATCTGGCTGCCCTTCCAGGAGTGCACCGGCTGCACCGAGTCGATCACGCGCGCCCATGGCGCGACGATCGAGAGCATGATCTTCGAGGCGATCTCGCTCGACTACCAGCACACGCTGCAGGCCGCCGCGGGCGACGCGGCGGAGCACGCGCGCGAGAAGGCGATGAAGGACAATTGGGGCAAGTACCTTCTGGTAGTCGACGGATCGGTCCCGACGGCCGATGCGGGCTACGGCACGATCGCCGGCGTCAGCAACCTCGAGATGCTGAAGGAGGCCGCCGCCGGCTGTGCCGCGGTCGTGGCAGTCGGCAGCTGCGCCGCCTTCGGCGGCATCCCGATGGCGAACCCGAACCCGACGGGCGCCGTCGCCGTGTCCGACGTGGTGAAGGACAAGCCGATCATCAACATCTCCGGCTGCCCGCCCATTCCGGTCGTGATCACCGGCGTGCTCATGCAGTACCTCACCTTCGGCAAGGTCCCCGAGCTCGACGCACTCGGACGGCCGAAGGCCTTCTTCGGCCAGAACATCCACGACCGTTGCTACCGGCGGCCGTTCTACGAGCGCGGGCAGTTCGCCGAGACCTTCGACGACGAGGGCGCGAAGAAAGGCTGGTGCCTGTTCAAGCTCGGCTGCAAGGGACCGGTCACCTACAACGCCTGCGCGACGGCGAAGTGGAACAACGGCACCAGCTTCCCGATCGAGGCGGGCCACGGTTGCATCGGCTGCTCCGAGCCCCGGTTCTGGGACAAGGGCGGATTCTACAAGCCCCTGTCGACCGGCGACTGGGGCTCCGGCGCGACGCTCGCGGTCGCCGCCGGCGCCGGCGTGGCGCTGGGCGCGGCAGCGGCCGCCCTCGGGCGCAAGCGGCAGAAGGACGTGGAGGCGCAGTCATGACCTTGCTAGATTTTGCGCGCGGCCCCGCGCTGCAGTGGTCGGTCGCGATCTTCGTTTTCGGGCTGCTCTGGCGGCTGGTCGGCGTCTTCCTGCTCAGGACCAAGAAGGACCTCTCTGCACCGCGCAACCCGGCCGCGTGGAAGGGCCTGCGCCTGATCGCGCTGCGCTCCTGGCCCCGCAAGGAATTCCTGGAGGGCACGGCATTCGGCGAGGTGATGGGCTACGCCTTCCATCTCGGCTTCCTGGTCACGCTGTTCTTCTACGTGCCGCACCTGCTGTTCTTCGAGAGCGTCTTCGAGGGCCTGATCGGGACAGACTTCGAGGGCCTCTTCGGCTTCGCGTGGCCAGCGCTGCCGACCGGCGTGATAACGTTCCTGAGCGCCGTGTCCATCGCAGCACTGGTCGCGGTGCTCGTGCACCGCATCACCAACCCGGTGAAGCGGCTGATCTCCAACTTCGACGACTACCTCAGCTGGTTCCTGACGGCGGCGCCGCTCGTGACCGGTATGCTGGCCTACGCCCACGCCGGCGGCCTGCGCTACGAGACGCTGCTCGGGCTGCACATCCTCTCGGCCGAGGCGCTGCTGGCCTGGTTCCCGTTCGGCAAGCTGATCCACGCCTTCACGATCTTCGCCGCGAGAGGCTCGACGGGAATGATCTTCGACCGCAGGGGGGCCTCGCTATGAGCACCCGGCCACCGGACGCCGCCGGGCGCGACGTCAACCAGGAATTTCCCCTCGAGCTGGACGAGCCGCGGTTCTCGGTCAAGGAGCCGAAGATCCGCTACGACATGCAGGGCGACCTGACGGACGAGCAGCGCGTCGCCGCCGCCATGAAGAACTTCGTGAAGGACTTCGGCCGCACGGCCGCCGTCTACATGGAGTCCTGCATCCACTGCGGCATGTGCGCCGAGGCCTGTCACTTCCACGAGGTGACCAAGGATCCGCGCTACACGCCGATCTGGAAGCTCGAGCCCTTCAAGCAGGCCTACAAGCGCGAGTACGGCCCCTTCGCGCTGTTCTTCAGGCTGTTCAACCTCAAGCCGAAGGTGACCCACGAGCAGCTCGCGGAGTGGCAGCACCTGCTGTACGACTCCTGCACCGTCTGCGGGCGCTGCTCGCTGATGTGCCCGATGGGCATCGACATCGCCACCCTGATCTCGCAGGCGCGGCACGGCATGTTCCACGCCGGGCTCGTGCCGCACGAGCTCTACGCCGTGGCAGAGCGCGCCAAGCGCGAGGGCAGCCCGCTCGGCGCCACGCCCCAGGTGTTCGCAGACCGGGTCGACTGGCTCGCCGACGACCACGAGGTCGAGATCCCGCTGGACAAGGACAAGGCGGAGGTCCTCTGCACGATGTCCTCGATCGAGATCATGAAATACCCGGAGTCCGTGGTGGCGACGGCGAGGGTCATGAACCACCTGGGAGTCGACTGGACCTTCCGCACGGACGGCTACGAGGCGACCAACTTCGGGCTGCTCTCCGGCAACGCGGCCTGGCAGAAGCAGATGACCATGAAGCTGATCGATGCGGCCGTCGCCTGCGGCGCGAAAACGCTGATCCTGCCGGAGTGCGGCCATGCCTACATGGCCCTGCGCTGGATGGGCGCCGCGATGTACGGCAAGCCCCTGCCCTTCCGCGTGCTGCATATGGCCGAGTTCCTGGCCGAGAACGTGCGCGACAAGCGCCTGCGCGTCAGAAAGGTCCGGCAGAGCGTGACCTTCCACGACCCCTGCCAGGTGTCCCGCCGCGGCGGCGCCACGGAGGCGCCGCGCGAGGTGCTGGCCGCACTTGGCGTCGAACTGCGCGAGATGCACCCCACCAAGGGCACCAACTGGTGCTGCGGCGGCGGCGGCGGGGTCGTTGCCATACACCGGGCGGACAAGCTCCGCCACCAGGTCTTCCAGATCAAGATGAAGCAGATCGACGACACCGGCGCGGAGCTCGCCGTGACGAGCTGCGCGAACTGCCGGCAGACCTTCGACGACGGCCAGGCCCACTTCAACTGGGACAAGACCATGCACAGCCTGCTGGAGCTGGTGGCCGACAACCTGATCGAGGATGAGGCATGAGCACAGAGGCAAGCCGGGTCGTCGTCGACCCCATCACCCGCATCGAGGGCCACCTGCGCATCGAGGCCGAGACCGACGCCGACGGCGTGATCACGAACGCCTACAGCGCCGGCACCATGGTTCGCGGACTCGAGATCATCCTGCGCGGCCGCGACCCGCGCGACGCCTGGGCCTTCGCCCAGCGGATCTGCGGCGTGTGCACGCTCGTGCACGGCATTGCCTCGGTGCGCGCCGTCGAGGACGCTCTCGGTTACGAGATCCCCGCGAACGCCAACCTGGTCCGCAACCTGATGATCGGCGCGCAGTACGTGCACGACCACGTCATGCACTTCTATCACCTGCACGCCCTCGACTGGGTGGACGTCGTCTCGGCGCTCTCGGCCGACCCCGCCGCCACGTCCACGCTCGCCCAGGGGATCAGCGGCTACTCACGCTCATCGCCCGGCCATTTCGCGGACGTCCAGAAGAAGGTCCGGGGACTGGTGGAGAGCGGGCAGCTCGGCATATTCGCCAACGCCTACTGGGGCCACCCTGCCTACAAGCTGCCGCCGGAAGCCAACCTGATGGCCGTGGCGCACTACCTCGACGCGCTGGAGTGGCAGCGCGACGTCGCTGCGCTGCACGCCATCTTCGGCGGCAAGAACCCGCACCCGCACTTCCTGGTCGGCGGCGTGCCGAACCCGATCGACCTCGACTCGGACTCGGCGATCAATTCGAAACGACTCTCCCAGGTCGCCGACATCATCCGGCGCATGCGGGAGTTCGTCGACCAGGTGTACGTGCCCGACACGCTGGCCATCGCCGGCTTCTACAAGGACTGGGCGGGCCAGGGCGAGGGGCTGGGCAACTTCCTCAGCTACGGCGACTTTCCCGCCACGTCCATCAGGGACCCGTCGAAGTTCCTGGTGCCTCGCGGCGTCATCCTCGACCGCGACCTGTCGCGCGTCCACGAGGTCGACCTGCACGACCCGGCGCAGATCCAGGAGTACGTATCGCACGCCTGGTACGACTACTCGGGCGGCAAGGAGGCGGGGCTGCACCCCTACGACGGCGAGACGACGCTGAACTACACGGGCCCGAAGCCACCGTACCGGCAGCTCGACGTCGAGAGCGCGTACTCGTGGCTCAAGTCGCCCCGCTGGCGCGGCAAGGCGATGGAGGTCGGGCCGCTCGCCCGCATGCTGCTCATGTACGCCACCGGGCACGAGCAGGCCCGCGAGCTCGTCGACATGACCCTGTCGACGCTGGAGGTGCCGATCGAGGCGCTCTTCTCGACGCTGGGCCGGACGGCGGCCCGGACGCTCGAGACCAAGATCTTCGCCGATGCCATGCAGGGCTGGTACGACCAGCTCGTCTACAACATCCGTGCCGGCGACACGAAGACCTTCAACGCCGCGATGTGGGACCCGACCCGCTGGCCGAAGAGCGCCCGGGGCGCAGGCTTCATGGAGGCGCCGCGGGGCGCGCTCGGGCACTGGATCGTCATCGAGGACGGCCGGATCGCCAACTACCAGGCGGTGGTGCCGAGCACGTGGAACGCCGGGCCGCGCGACGCTGCGGGCCAGCCGGGCGCATACGAGGCCGCGCTCGCCGGCCACCGGCTGCACGACGCCGCGCAGCCCATCGAGATCCTGCGCACGATCCACAGCTTCGACCCGTGCATCGCCTGCGCCGTGCACGTCGCCGGGCCGGATGGCCGGAAGCTGGTCGAGGTGAAGGTGCTCTGACGGGCAGGACGCCCTGGCTAGGGCTTCCACTTGCGCAGCTTGCGCCGTGGACCCTCGGGTGGTCGCCCCCGGCGGGAACCGGGTCGGCCGCCACGCGACGGACTGTCCACTTCCGGGTCGTGCTCGATGGCCCAGCGCTGGCGGAAAGCCTCGATGGCCTCGCTCTGGATGCCCGCGTGCCGGTTCGACAGCATCAGCTGCGACGGCGGGCAGACGCGCGCCCTGATCAACCCGAGGTCGTGTGCCGCGTCGAACACGCTGGGGTACCAGCGCTCCCAGCCGGGCATGATGACGTCGAGCTTCTCGCGCAGGCTCATCTGACTTGCAGCAGGTCGGACATGGGGCCGACCGTATACCGCGACGCCTTGACAGGCAATGCGTTCCCGTCACGTAACCGCGAGTCGGTCAGCGCGGCGCAAAGTCCCCTGGACGCATGCGGCGGGTCCGCCACCAGTACTCGACCGTGGTCCCGGGCCAGATGACCGGGTTGTGGCCGTCCTTCAGGTACCAGCTGGTGCAACCTGAGTTCCACACGGATCGCGCGAGTCGCGCCTCGATCCGGTCCTGAAAGCTCGAGGCGACCTCCTCCCGCACTTCCAGGCAGCCGCGATCCCGGGCGAGCAGCGACTCGAGCGCCTGCCGCACGTAGCGTGCCTGGGCCTCGATCATGAAGATCATGGAGTTGTGGCCGAGCCCGGTGTTGGGACCCATCAGAAGGAACAGGTTGGGGAACCCCGGCACCGTAATGCCGAGGTAGGTCGACGGCAGCGGCTCACCGGGGGCGCCGAGCGCCCGCTGCCCCGGCCCGCGGATGTCCAGGGTCGCGAGATACTCGGTGGCGGCGAACCCGGTGGCCAGCACGATCGCGTCGACGCCGTGCTCCTCGCCGTCTCCCGTCACAATTCCACGCGCGACGATTCGCCGGATGCCGGCCGTGACCAGTGAAACGTTGTCTCGCTGCAGAGCCGGGTAGTAATCGTCCGAGAGCAGGATCCGCTTGCAGCCGATCGGGTAGTCGGGAGTGAGACGCAGGCGCAGCGCGCGGTCGCGCACCTGTCGCCTCAGGTGTGCCAGCGCGATCCAGCGTGCGGGCGCCATCAGGCTCCGGTGGACCGTGAAGCCGAGCGCGCGGGCCTCGTAGCGGCAGTACAGCCAGTTGCGGTAGGCGCGGTGCAGCCAGCCGTGTCTCGCGAAGGAGCGCCGCAGCGAGGGCCGGATCGGCGCATCGTGCCTTGGCACGATCCACGGCGGCGTGCGCTGGAACACCTTCAGCAGCCGGGCGTCGCGTGCGATCTGCGGCACGATCTGGATGGCGCTCGCGCCCGTGCCGATGACGGCCACGGCCTTGCCGGCGGCCGACCACTCCGCGGGCCAGCGCGCCGTGTGAAAGCACTCGCCCCGGAACTGGTCGAGGCCCGGGATGTCCGGTAGCGCCGGGTTGCTCAGCGGGCCGTTGCCGAGGACCAGCGCGCGGCCGAAGTACTCGCTGCCGTCGCGCGTGCGCACGTGCCAGCCGCTCCCGGCGGCGTCGAACCGAGCCTCCGTCACTTCGCGCCGATATGCCATGTGCGGGGCCAGGTGGTACTTGCCGATGCAGTGCTGCAGGTAGGCGCGAATTTCGGCCTGCGGAGAGAAGTGGCGGGACCAGTCGGGATTGGGCTCGAAGGAGAAGGAGTAGAGGTGCGACGGCACGTCGCAGGCGGCCCCGGGGTAGGTGTTGTCCCGCCAGGTGCCGCCGGGCCCCTCGCCGCGATCCAGGATCAGGAACGACTCGATGCCGGCACGGCGCAACTCGACCCCGATGGCGACGCCTGAAAAACCCGCCCCGACCACCAGTACGTCCAGCCGTCGTCGAACCTCCGCCGGTGCAGCGTGTTTCGGCATGTCCGTCTGGCGGGGACTGGTCACGGGAGAGAGGATAGGCCTCGATCGCAGCGACCGTCGAGGCCGTGCCTCGGGGCACGAGCAGCAACATGAGCCACAAGCACCAGAACCTGCTCCGCAACCTGTTCCACGACCCCATCAGCGGGAACATTCACTGGCGCGAGGTCGAGTCGCTGCTCCGCCACGTCGGTGCCGAGATCGAGCAGATGTCCGGAGCACGCATACGGGTGCGCCTCAACGGCGTTGAGGGCATCCTGCACCGGCCGCACCACAGCAACGTGCTGGACAAGTCGGGAGTCAAGCACGTCCGGGAGTACCTGGCGCGCGCCCGCGTCACGCCCGGGCTCTACGAGCAGGGCAACTCCGCGCGCGCCTGAGGGCGAACGTCACGCCGCGACGGCGAGCCGTTATCATTGGCGGCCCGACCGGCCTGCCTGCGCCACACCGCGGGCCCGGTCCCTGCATCAAGGATCCGCCATGCGCCCGACGGCTCGCAACGAAGCATCCCGTTCCGCCCGCCCCGCGACGAGGGCGTGCGCCGCCACCGTCCTGCTGCTCTGCGCCGCCTGGCTCGCCGGCTGCGGTGCCCGGCCGCACGCGGCGCCGGCGAACCCGGTCGCCGAGGGCGCACCGAACGAGGTCCAGCTGACCTGGAACGCCGCCACGGACGCGGACAGCTACGAGATCCGCTGGGAGAACAGCGACACGGACACCGAGCCGTTCCCGAACCTCATCAGGGACGTCAAGGAGACGAGCTTCCTGCACACGGGCCTCACCAACTTCCAGACCTACCGCTACCAGATCTTCGCCCGCGGCAAGGGCGGGACGGGACCCGGCAGCGTCATCGTCTCGGCGGAGCCGGGACCGGTCCCCGACACCGTGACGTGGACTGCCGTGGCCATCGACGATCTCGACCACGTGATCCACTTCGAGGAGGCGGCCGGCGCGGACAAATACCGCGTCTACTTCGGGAGCGACCCTTCCGCGCTCGCGGGCCGGCGCCCCCGGGCCTTTTTCGTGGAGGCGGACGCCTCGCCGCTCGTCCGCGAGAATGTCGGGGTCAACGTGGGCCTGTACTACCGGGTGATCGGGTCGGCCGGCACGCGGCTCGGCTTCGACGGGCCCGTCGTGCACTCGGCGGCCTTTGCGATCGGCGAATACGCGGACCTTCCGGAGATCACCCCAGCCCTGGCGGACTGGAACGCCGACGACTGTCTCGACCCCGTGGGCGCGGAGGGTGACTGCGCCGGCAACTTCGCCACCGTCGACCTGGCGGCCGCGGGCCTCGACGGTCTGTTCGCAGCGGGCAGGACCCCGGGTGATGCGCGCTTCGCGGACGTGAATGCGGACGGGCGCCCCGACGTGTTCGGCGACGTGCTCGCGCCGGCCGGCGAGGCCGCCTCGCGCGCGATGCTGCTCCTGAACCAGGGCAACGGCACCTTCGCCGAGGACGCCTCGGTCGGAGCCCTCGGCATCGGCGGCTTCGGGGGCACGGTGCTCGCGGCCGACTTCGACAATGACGGCGACGTCGACCTGTTCGCCCCGCACGACTGGACCGGGACGGACGGCGGCCGCAACTGGCTGCTGCTCAACGCCGACGGGACCGGGTTCTCGGACGCGGCCGCGGCTGCCGGGCTTCAGACGGGCCCGACGGGGGCCGCCTACAAGCCGTCAGGTGGCCAGGCTGTGGACTTCGACGAGGACGGCTGGGTCGATATCCTGTTCGGGTCCCGGCTCATGCGCAACGACGGCGACGGCACCTTCAGCGACGTGAGTGCCGCGGTGGGCCTGACTGCCGCCGCCGACCAGGGACTGGCGTTGGCCGACATCGACCTCGATGGCGATCTCGATCTAGTGCGCCACGACGGCACCTTCACCCGCCTCTACCGCAACGTCGGCGGCGTCTTCGGAGCGGGCGAGATCCTGCAGGGCGACGCCGCGCGGACCGGTGCAGGGCTCGCCGTCTGCGACCTCACCGGCGACGGCTTCGAGGACATCCTCGTCGCGAGCAACGACGTGGCGACCGGCACCGGGACGCCCCGACTGCTCGTGAACGTAGACGGCCAGTTCGTGCCCTCGACGATCCCGGACGAGACCGCGCTCGACACGGGCGACCTCGTCGACTTCAACGACCTGCTCGCCTGCGCCGACACGAACGGCGACGGCACCGCGGACGTGTTCGCGCGCTGGGGGACCTATCGCAGCCTGGTCGGACGGCTCGGCAACCCGTCGACCATCCGGATCCGCGTGCTCGGCGGGGGCGGGGAGTTCAACCAGCAGGGCCGGATCGTTAGGATCGTGCCGGCCGGCGCCCCGGGGCGGACGCTGCTGCGCGTCGTCGAGTCCGGCTCTGGCCTGCGCGCCCAGGGCGACTACGATGTGCTCGTGCCCGCGCCGTGGCCCGGCGAATATGCCGTGTCCGTGCGCTTCGCCTCCGGCTGGATCGACGCCACCGCCGAGGCCGGCGACCGTCTCACGATCTACGCCGACGGCCGCACCGAGAAATAGGGGACATTCCTATTTTCTTTTTGTCGCCAACTGATTGATTCATATGGCACGGCTCCGTTTCCGAACGGGCGCAGACGACAGCACTATTTCCCGCGCTCGCTCTCGAGCGTGGTCATCCGCTCCGCAAATCAACGGCTTGCGGAGAAAAGGAAAATAGGAATGTCCCCTATGCTGCTCAAGGGCCGCCTCGCGCGTGAATTCCTGACCATGCAACACATGGTCGCGCTCTACTGCCAGGCGCATCACGCCGCGAGCGGCGGCCGCATCTGTCCGTCGTGCGTGGAGTTCCTAGAGTACGCGGCATGCCGTCTCGAGAAATGTCCCTACGGCCAGGACAAGCCGACCTGCGCAAACTGCCCGATCCACTGCTACAAGCGCGAGCCGCGCGAGTTCGCCAGGACGGTGATGCGCTACGCCGGCCCGCGCATGATGACGCGCCATCCCTGGCTCGCGCTCATGCACGTCGTCGACGGACGCCGCAAGGTCGAGCACCCGATGGCGTCGCGTCGCCGCCGCGGCTGACCTTCGACCGGGACCCTCGCCGCCCGGTGTAGGCTCTGCAGTCTGCGCCGCCATGAGCGTGAACACGTTGCGAGGATCTGCGATGAACGAGCAACCGGACCTGATCTGCGCCTACGCGCTCGACGGCCGGGGCGGCGGTCGCCGTCTCGACTGGGACGGCGTTCGCGCCCACCGGCCCGAGGACGGCGGGCTCTGGGTCCACCTGCAACGCGAGGCGCCGGGCAGCCGGGCCTGGCTCGAGCAGGCCGCGGGGCTCGACGAGATCCTGGTCGAGGCGCTGCTGTCCGGCGAGTCCCGACCCCGCTGCGAAGCCTACGGCGACGGCCTGCTGGTCAGCCTGCGCGGCGTCAATCTGAACCCGGGCGCGGAACCGGAGGACATGATCGCACTGGTGCTCTGGGTCGAGCCCGGCCGGGTGATCTCCGTGCGACGACGCCCGGTCGTCGCGATCAACGCGATCCGCCAGTCCATCGAGTCGGATCGCGGCCCGACCGGCGTCGGCGACTTCCTGGCGACGGTCTCGGAGGGACTCGTGGAGCGCATGGGGCCGGTGATCGACCAGCTGGAGGAGCAGGCCGCGGACCTCGAGGAAGCGGTACTCGCAGGCAATACGACGGCCCTCAGGCACCGGCTGGTCGAACTCCGGTCCACCGCCATCGCACTGCGCCGCTACATCGCTCCCCAGCGCGAGGCCATGTCCCGGCTGCTGACCCAGCAGGTCGAATGGCTCACTCCCACGGACCGGCGCTGGCTGCGCGAGGTCGCCGACCGGATCACCCGCTACGTCGAGGATCTCGACACTGCACGGGAGCGCGCGCAGATCGTGCAGGACGAGCTCGCCGCGCGGATCTCGGAGCAGATCAACCGCAACATGTACCTGCTGTCGCTCGTCGCCGCGGTCTTCCTCCCGCTCGGCCTCGTGACGGGCTACCTCGGCATCAACGTCGGAGGCATTCCGGGCACCGACTGGCGCTGGTCATTCGCCATCGTGGGCGTCGTGCTGCTGGCCATCGCGGCCGTCGAGATATGGCTGTTCCGAAGGCTCCGGTGGATCTAGCCGCTGCCCGCGCGCGGGACGGTCGCGCCGTCTGCGCCTACCCCGCGTCGGCGAGGTAGTCCAGCACCGCGCGCGCAAACGCCGCCGGATTCTCGTTGGCCACGAAGACGCCCGCGTCGACCGTGACCTCGCGGCAGGGCCGGAAGGCCGCGCGCAGCGCAGCGGCTCGCTCCGGACTCGCGAAGGGATCCTCCGAGGCGTAGAGCAGCAGCGCGGGGCAACGGACGTCGGGCAGGCGATCCTCCATGCGGTACTCGGCCACGGCGAAGTGACCCTGCTCGCTGACCTCGCCCGCCACCAGCAAGTCCACGAGGAAGCGTTGCACGAGGTCCGGCCGCGGCAGCCACTCGTGCAACTTGCGCCACTTCTCGAGCAGGTGGCTGCCGTCCGGCTGCACGTACCACTGCCGGAAGAACGGCGCGAGCTCGGCGCGGCCGGCCGCGTCCGTGTAGACGGGACCGGAGAGCACGACGCGCTCGACCCGCTCGGGGGCGGCTGCGGCCAGCTCGACGGCGATGACCGCGCCGGTGTGGTGCCCGACTGCCACCACGCGCTCGACTCCGAGCGCGTCGAGCACCTGCACCATGGCGCCGGCATAGTCGCCCACCGTCGGCTGGCCCTCGACCGGGTCGGAACAGCCATAGCCGGGCGTGTCGACCGCGATCACGCGGTGGGAGACCGCCAGCAGCGGAATGACTTCGCGGAACTCGTCGATGGAACGCGGCGTCTGGTGCATGAGCAACAGCGGCGTGCCGGCACGATCGCCCGCAGTCACACAGTGCACCTGTCCCAGGGACGTGTCGCAGAACGCTCTCTTCATCTCGGCGCCTCGAGGATCTCGACCAGGTAGCCGTCGGGATCGAAGACGTGGAACACCCAGCCCTTCATCGGCTTGCCGGACGCATCGACCTGGCGGGACGTGTAGGAGACGGGCTCCTCGACGATCGATGCTCCGGACTGCGCCAGGCGCTCGTGCTCGGCACGCGCATCGGGGACGTCGAGGACGAAGACGATGTCCCCGAGGCCGATCTCGTCACGCGTCGCGTTGCGCGTCGGGGCAGGTGCCTCGGCTGCAAACGAGAGCAGACCGATCCGGCCGCCGTCGGCGCGCCCGCTCCTCAGGACCACGAGCCGCCATAGGGAGGAGCGGCTGTTGAGCGGAAAGGCGCTGTCCGGGTTGCGCTCACCGCCCATCTCCGATTCGGTACCGAAGCCGAGCAGCGCGTAGAAGGCGCGCGAGCGCTCGACGTCGGCGACGATGATCGTCGTGCGCAGCAGCGATGCTTCCGCCCCGGCCGGCCGCACGGCGTCGCCCGCGACGAGCAGGAGGCCGGCGGCAGCCGCCAGGCGGAGGCAGGCCACGCCTTTCCGCGATCGAGTCACGCGTCCGTCCCCGTTGCCTGGGTAGACCGCAAGGATAGCCCGCCGCGCTGCTTCGTGTATCCTCTGGCCGACCCGACCGGCAACCGGAGTGGCACGCTTCGCCTATACTGCGGGCCGCAATCCCGGCGTCCGTCGCCCCCTCATTCCGGAGCCCCCGTGCACGACTCTCAGCAAACCCGGCGCATCGACCCGCGCCGCGCCGTGCTCACCGCCATGTCCGCACTCATCGCCGCCGCCTCACTCGCTGGCTGCAGCGTCCCGATCCGGTCCGACGGCCACTGGGCCGAGGGCGTGCCGCGCGACGCCACTTACTCCCGCGTGCTGGTGGTCGGCGTGAGCCCCAACGTGAACCAGCGCTGCGCCTTCGAGGAGGCGCTCGCCGCCAACCTGCGCGATGCATCGATCGTGGCCCGCTCGAGCTGCCGCGAGATGGGCACCGAGCCGCCGCTGACGCGCGAGAGCGTCGACAAGGCGGTGGCGTCGTTCCAGGCCGACGCGGTGCTGGCGACGCGCCTCGTGGAATCCAGCATGGAGCTCGCCGAGGGCGGCACGCGGGAGACACGGGGCGACGCCTACTACAAGCCGATCGGCTTCGGCTGGGGCTGGGACTACTGGGGCGTGTACGGCGTGCCGGTGGTCTACGGGCAGTTCCAGACCTCGCCCTCGGTGTTCTCCCTGCAGGGAACCGTGAAGATCTCGAGCGCGCTGTTCGAGACCCGCAGCGCCCAGGCCGTGTATTTCGTCGAGACCACCGCGACGGACCTTAGCTCGCGGGAGCAGGCGTTGACCGACGTCACGCCGGTCATTGCGGAGCGGCTCCTGAAGTCCGGCCTGCTGCGCTAGCCGCCGCGCCGCGACCCCTTCCGGCCGGCCGGTCAGTGGAGGTAGCGCGCGGCCATCTTCTCGAGCGGCACCGCCTGGATGCGGGAAGCCTGCCCCGCCGTGCCGAAGGCCTCGTAGCGCTGCCGGCAGAGCTCGGTCGCGGCGGCGACCGCTGCCTTGAGGAAGGCGCGCGGGTCCGTCTCCGAGGGCTTCTCGGCCATTGCGCGGCGCATCGCCCCGGTCATCGCCAGGCGTATGTCGGTATCGATGTTGACCTTGCGCACGCCGTGGCGGATGCCCTCCTGGATCTCCTCCACCGGAACGCCGTAGGTCTCGGGAATCTCGCCGCCGTAGCGCCGGATCACCTCGAGCCACTCCTGCGGGACGCTCGAGGAGCCGTGCATGACCAGGTGCGTGTCGGGAATCTTCGCGTGGATCTCGCGGATCCGGTCGATGGCCAGCACGTCGCCGGTCGGCTTGCGGCTGAACTTGTAGGCGCCGTGCGAAGTGCCAATGGCGATGGCCAGCGCATCGACGCCGGTCGCGGCCACGAACTCGGCAGCCTGGTCCGGGTCGGTGAGCAGTTGCTCCCGCGAGAGCTTGCCTGCCGCGCCGGAGCCGTCCTCCTCGCCGGCCTCGCCCGTCTCGAGCGATCCCAGGCAGCCGAGCTCGCCCTCGACGGACGCACCCACGGCGTGCGCGAACTCGGCGACCCGGCGCGTGACCTCGACGTTGTAGCCGTACTCGGCCGGCGTCTTCATGTCGGGCAGCAGCGAGCCGTCCATCATCACGCTGGTGAAACCCGAGCGGATCGACGCCGCGCACACGGCGGGGCTCGCCCCGTGGTCCTGGTGCAGCACGATCGGGATCTGCGGCCAGGACTCCACCGCCGCCTCGACCAGCTTGCGCAGGAACGGCTCGCCTGCGTACTTGCGGGCCCCGGCGGAGGCCTGGAGGATCACGGGTGCGTCGCACTCCGCGGCGGCCCGCATGATGGCCTGCACCTGCTCCATGTTGTTCACGTTGAAGGCCGGCACGCCGTAGCCGTTCTCTGCGGCGTGGTCCAGCAGTTGCCTCAGCGAAACCAGTGGCATGTCGTCCTCCCGTCGGTCGTGTCTGCTCAGTAAGCCCTTTTCTTGGTGTCCATCATCCTCAGGATCAGGGGCGTCAGGATGATCTGCATGGCCAGCGGCAGCTTTCCGCCGGGCACCACCAGCGTGTTGGGCCGCGACATGAACGAGTCGTGGATCATGGACAGCAGATAGCGGAAGTCGATGCCCTTCGGATTCGCGAAGCGGATGATGAGGAAGCTCTCGTCCGCCAGTGGAATGTCCTTGGCGATGAACGGGTTGCTGGTGTCCACGGTGGGCACGCGCTGGAAGTTGATGTGCGTGCGCGAGAACTGCGGACAGATGTAGTTCACGTAGTCCGGCATACGCCGCAGGATGGTGTCGACCACGGCCCCGGTGGAATAGCCGCGCTTGGCCTTGTCGCGGTGCAGCTTCTGGATCCACTCGAGATTGACGATCGGCACCACGCCGATCAGCAGGTCCACGTGGCGGGCCACATCGTGCTCCGGCGTGACGATCGCCCCGTGCAGCCCCTCGTAGAACAGCAGGTCGGAGCCCTCGCCGATCTCCTTCCAGTCGGTGAACGTCCCGGGCGGGGTCCCGTGGATCGCCGCCTCCTGCTCGTCGTGCACGTAGGCCCGCGAGCGCCCGATGCCGCCGAGCGCGTAGCTCCTGAACAGTTCCTCGAGATCGCCGAACAGGTTGGACTCGGGTCCGAAGTGGCTGAAGTGCTGGTTGCCCGCTGCGCCGGCCTCGGCCATCTTCTGGCGCATCTCCGCGCGATCGAACCGGTGGAACGCATCGCCCTCGACGACGGCCGCGTCGATCTTCTCGCGACGGAAGATCCACTCGAAGGTCGTCTTGACGGTCGTGGTGCCGGCCCCCGAGGAGCCCGTGACGGCGATGATCGGATGCTTGGCCGACATGTGTCCGTTACTCCATGCCTCAGGTGTTGATGAACAGCGACCTGTCAGCGAACAGGGGCGAGGTGTAGGGCTCGTCGTCGCCGCTGTCGTACTCGGCGTGGTAGCGCGCGACCCGCTCTACCTCCTCGCTCGAGCCGATGATCACCGGGATCCGCTGGTGCAGGCTCTCGGGCTCGACTTCCATGATCCGGCTGCGGCCGGTGGAGGCCAGCCCACCGGCCTGCTCGATCAGGAAGGCCATCGGGTTGGCCTCGTACATCAGGCGCAGGCGGCCTTCGCGGTGCGCCTCCTTCTGGTCGCGCGGGTACATGTAGATCCCGCCGCGCATCAGGATGCGGTGCACGTCGGCGACCATCGAGGCCACCCAGCGGGTGTTGAAGTCGCGGCCGCGCGGGCCCTCGCGCCCGGCCTTGCACTCCTCGACGTAACGGAAGACGGGCGGCTCCCAGAAACGGCGGTTGGCCGCGTTGATGGCATACTCGGAGGTGCTCGCGGGAATGCGCAGGTCCTCCTTGGTCAGCACGTAGTTGCCGATCTCGCGGTCGAGCGTGAAGCCGTGGGTGCCGCTGCCGACGGTGACGACCAGCTCGGTCGACGGACCGTAGATGGCGTACCCGGCGGCGACCTGCCGGCTGCCGGGCTGCAGCACGGCCTTCAAGTCCCGGGCGCCCTCCGGCAACTCGAGCACCGAGAAGATCGAGCCGACCGCGACGTTCACGTCGAGATTGCTCGAGCCGTCCAGCGGGTCGAACACCAGCGCCAGCCGGCCGGGACCGTCGACGATCTGCACGTCGTCCATCTCCTCGGAGGCCAGTGCGCCCAGGAGCCCGCTCCACTCCGTGCCGCGCACGAACAACTCGTCGGCGAGCACGTCGAGCTTCTTCTGCTCCTCGCCCTGTACGTTCTTGCTGCCGGCCAGCTTGGACAGCCCCAGCAGCGGCCCCTTGCCCACGGCCGCCGAGATCGCCTTGGTCACCGCGGCCACGTCCACGAGCAGGGCGGCGAGGTCGCGGGCGTGGGGGCCGGGCGGAATCTGCTCGATCGCGAACTTCGATACGGTCGTGTAGCCGGGATTCAGCATGCGGCTTTCTCCTTGTCCTTTGCAGCCGGCGCGGCGTCGAACACGCGGCTCGCCCTGATGTCGGCCTCCTCGATCGTCGTCAGCGACGCCGCGTCCACCTCGCCGGCCTCGATCAGCCTGCGCGCCTGCCTGAGGCGGGCGCGGTCGAGTGCGTTCCTGAGCGAGCGCGCGTTGGCGAAGTTGGGCTGCTTTCGCCGGATCGACAGGTACTCGGCGAGCGCCTTGCGCGCTCCTTCCGCAAGCTGCAGCCCGAGACCATCCACCATGCGGTCGGCGATCTGCAGGAGCTCCCCGTCCGAGTAGTCGGGAAAGTCGATGTGGTGGGCCACGCGCGAGGACAGCCCGGGATTGCTCTCGAAGAAGCGGTCCATCCTCGACTTGTAGCCGGCGAAGATGACCACGAGATCCTCGCGCTGGTTCTCCATCACCTGCATCAGGATCTCGATGGCCTCCTGGCCGTAGTCCCGCTCGTTCTCGGGCCGGTAGAGGTAATAGGCCTCGTCGATGAACAGGACGCCGCCCATGGCCTTCTTGAGGACTTCCTTGGTCTTGGGCGCCGTGTGGCCGATGTACTGGCCCACGAGGTCGTCGCGGGTGACGGCCACGAGGTGGCCCTTCCGCACGTGGCCGAGCCGGTGGAGTATCTCGGCCATGCGCATCGCCACCGTGGTCTTGCCGGTACCGGGATTGCCCGTGAAGCACATGTGCAGCGAGGGCGGGGCACTCGTGACGCCGAGCGCCTCGCGCGCCTTCTCGACGACGAGCAGCGAGGCGATCTCGCGGATCCGGGTCTTGACGGGCTTGAGGCCGACGAGCTCCCGGTCGAGCTCGTCGAGCACGTCCGAGACGTGCGACTCGTCGAGCATCCTCTTCAGGTCGACGGTGTCGGCCATCGCAGGCGCCCGTCAGGACCGGACCGTCTCGAGCTCGTAGCGTATGTTGCGCCCGCTCGTGTCAGTGCGCCGCAGGTTGAATTCCGGCTCCCTTGCAGGTCGGTCGACGATGAACGACAGCCGCATCGTCTCGAAGCCGAGCGTGGAATCGAAGGCATTGACCTTGATGTAGCGGTCCGGGAAGACCTTGCGGCACTCCTTCAGCTCGGTCATGAGGCCCGCCGCGTCCTTCAGGTCGAACATCGGCATGCCCCACATCTCCCAGTAGGTATTGCGGGGGTGCGGGTCGTCGGTGTGTTCGATCGACACCGCCCAGCCCTGGTCGAGCGCGTACTCGACCTGCTTGGCGATCTGCTCGTCCGTCAGGTCCGGCAGGAATGAGAACGTACCTTGCGTGATGCGCATGATCTTGCTCCTCAGGCGACGCTGGCCGTCGGGACGAAGTCCGACGTGTCGGTCGACGCGTAGTTGAAGGTGACGTCCTTCCAGGTGGCGAGCGCGGCCTCGAGCGGCTTGCAGTCCTTGGCCGCCTTGCGCAGGATGTCCGGCCCCTCGCTGGCGATGTCGCGGCCCTCGTTGCGGGCCAGCACCATGGCCTCGAGCGCCACGCGGTTGGCGGTCGCGCCGGCCTTGATGCCCATCGGGTGGCCGATCGTGCCACCGCCGAACTGCAGCACCACGTCGTCCCCGAACAGGTCGAGGAGCTGGTGCATCTGGCCGGCGTGGATGCCGCCCGAGGCGACCGGCATGACCTTCCTGAGGCCGGCCCAGTCCTGGTCCACGAACAGCCCGCGCGGCAGGTCCTCCTTCGTCACGGCGTCGCGGCAGACGTTGTAGAAGCCCTGCACGGTGAGCGGATCGCCCTCGAGCTTGCCGACCGCCGTGCCCGTGTGCAGGTGATCCACGCCCGCGAGCCGCATCCACTTGGCGATCACGCGGAAGGAGACCCCGTGAGTCTTCTGGCGCGTGTAGGTGCTGTGGCCGGCACGGTGCATGTGCAGGATCATGTCGTTCTGGCGCGCCCACTCGGCCATGGACTGGATGGCCGTGTAGCCGATCACCAGGTCCACCATGATGATGACCGAGCCGAGCTCCCGCGCGAACTCGGCGCGGCGATACATCTCTTCCATCGTGCCGGCGGTGACGTTCAGGTAGTGGCCCTTCACCTCGCCGGTCATGGCCTGGGCGCGGTTGACGGCCTCCATCACGAACAGGAACCGGTCGCGCCAGTGCATGAAGGGCTGCGAGTTGATGTTCTCGTCGTCCTTGGTGAAGTCGAGGCCGCCGAGGAGCGCCTCGTAGACGACACGGCCGTAGTTCTTGCCCGACAGGCCGAGCTTGGGCTTGGTGGTGGCGCCGAGCAGCGGCCGGCCGTACTTGTCGAGCCGCTCGCGCTCGACGACGATCCCGGTGGGCGGGCCGCGGAAGGTCTTCACGTAGGCGACCGGCAGGCGCATGTCCTCGAGCCTCAGGGCCTTGAGCGGCTTGAAGCCGAAGACGTTGCCGATGATCGAGGCCGTGAGGTTGGCGATGGAGCCTTCCTCGAACAGCGCCAGGTCGTAGGCGATCCAGGCGAAGTACTGGTCCGCCTGGCCCGGCACCGGGTCGACCCGGTAGGCCTTGGCGCGGTAGTTCTCCGCCGCGGTGAGACGGTCCGTCCAGACCACGGTCCAGGTGGCAGTGGACGACTCGCCGGCGACGGCAGCCGCGGCCTCCTCGGGATCCACGCCCTCCTGCGGGGTGATCCGGAAGATCGCGATGACGTCCGTGTCCTTGGGCTCGTAATCCGGGACCCAGTAGCCCATTTCCTTGTACTTCAGGACACCGGCCTGGTACCGCTTGGCCGTGTTGCCGGTGGTCCGTTGCCCGGCGGCTGAAGCCGGCGTGCCCGTGGGCTTGGTCATGGTCGCCTCCGTTGCCTCGTTGGAATGCGTCGTTGGACTGTACTGGACATCTTTAAGTAAACTGAACTTAGGATTAGTTACACCTATCGAAAGAAATACTTATGAACGTGGCCCACCTGACCCTTCGCCAGCTTCAGGTGCTGGAAGCGGTCACCGCAGGGGGATCCATGGCAGAGGCCGGGCGGCGGCTGTTCATGACGGGGCCGGGTGTCACCCAGCAGGTCCAGCAGCTGGAGAAGGCGCTCGGCGCGCCCGTGTTCGACCGTCTCGGCCGGCGCCTGAGGCTCACGGCGGCCGGCGAGCACGCGCTCGCCGCCGCGCGCGACGTCCACGCCCGGCTCGCGACCCTCGCCAGCGACATGGACGCGCTCACGCAGCGGGACGAGGGCGTGCTGCACCTCGGCATCCTTGCCACCGGCACCCACATCCTGCCGCCGCTGCTGGCCGAGTTCCGCCGGCGCGCCCCCGGGATCGCTGTGCACATGGTGGTGTCGACCCGCGAGGAGCTCGTGGAGCACCTGCTCGAGGGCGAGGTCGACCTCGCGCTGATGGGGAGGGTGCCCGGCCGGGAGGACGCCGCGGGCGTGGGCAGCGTCGAGCAGCTGATCCGTGAACCCATCGCCGACAATCCGCACGTCGTCGTAGCCTGGATCGGCCATCCGCTGGCCGGCGAGCGACAGATCCCGCCCATCGAACTCAGGCACGAAACCTTCGTGCAGCGCGAGCCCGGGTCGGGGACGCGGGCGATGCTGGATGAATTCCTGCGGATTCATCGCATCGCGCCGAGGGAGCGGCTGACGGTGTTCGGCAACGAGATGGCCAAGCACGCGGTCATGTCGCAGCTCGGCATCAGCCTGACGTCCATGCACACGCTGGGGCTCGAACTGACGAGCGGGGCGCTCGTGCGCCTCGACGTCGAGCATACGCCCATCGTGCGCAAGTGGTATCTCGTACATCACGCAGATCGCTGGCTGCCGCCGGCTGCTAGCGCGTTCCGGGACTTCCTCGTGACGGACGGCGCCGCCCGCGTCCGCGCCTCGACCGAGGCGCTGCTGGCCATGCAGGAAGCGCAGCCGCCTTCCTGAGTCGCCGGGATACAGGCCCAGGCTGGACGGCGCGCATCCGCCGCGCAGGGTTTTCTGCGGTGCAGGATTGCTTCCGCAAGGTGGCGGCGTATGCTCGCCGGCAGGACCTGCCATCCGGCGGTCCCCGACTTCATTTCCGAGGGGGAAACGACATGCCCAAGTTCGTGGTGGAACGTGACATGCCCGGCGTCGGCGCACTCGGCCCGGGCGAACTGCGTGGCGCATCGCAGAAATCGAACGAGGTGCTCGACGGAATGGGACCGCAGATCCAGTGGGTCGAGAGCTACGTGACCGGCGACAAGATCTACTGCATCTACATCGCGCCCGACGAGGAAGCCATCAAGGAGCACTCGCGCCGCTCGGGATTCCCGGCCAACCGCATCAGCAAGGTGGTGCGGCGGATCGACCCGACGACGGCAGAGGCCTGACGCCGCCCTTCCCGCCGCCGGCCTCAGGCGCCGGCGAGCGGGAAGAAATGGCGTAGCAGCCGGTCGGTCGGCAGGAAGAGCAGCAGCACGAAGCCGAGGTACAGGCCCGCGACATACGCCGCGGGGCGGAGGCGCTGCTGCACGAGGCCGGGCCCGTAGGTCCAGTTGATGTTGGCCTCGGGCGAGCCGAACACGCGGCTCGCCGGCAGGACGATCGCGGCCAGCAGTGTCGCGCCGGGCAGCGCGATGTCGGCCGCATACCCGTACTCCCAGACCATCCACAGCAACACGGCCGGCAGCGGCACGTGAAACAGCGACAGCAGCCGCAGGAACCGAGGCCGGTCCCGCTCGAACATGTATTCCGTCAGGCCGATGATGCGCCGGCGCAGCGCGAGGCGCAGCACCAGGTCGACGTTCCACAGCAGCTCGGGAACGAGTACCGCCACCGTGAGCACGCTCGCGAGCGACGCACTTTCGAGCCACAGCGCCGGCACGGCACCGAGCAGCGCGACGTCCGAGAACCACATCAGGTTCCGCCAGCCGTAGTGCTTCAGCCAGATGACCAGGATCACCAGCACGAAGGCCGTGTAGGCCAGCTTGAACCACACCGGAATCATGCCTTCCCCGCGATGGACGTTCCCGCGTCGGCACTCTACACCGCCGGCGCGGCCACGCCGCATGCGCTGCGCTAGAATTCGTCGACTCCGCACCGACACGGCTGATCCATGACCGGCTCATCGCGCGCTCGCGGGCCGCGCACCCTCTTCGACAAGATCTGGGAAGCCCACCTCGTCAGCGAGACGCCGGGCAGGGCGTCCCTCGTCGCGATCGACCGTATCTTCCTGCACGAGCGCACGGGCTCCGTCGCTCTCAAGGGCCTGAAGCAGGCCGGGCGCCCGATCGCCGATCCGGCCCGCGTGTTCTGCACGATGGACCACATCGTGGACACGTTTCCCGGCCGGAGCGACGAGACCCGCATGCCGGGCGGCAAGGCCTTCATCACGGAGACGCGCGAGGCCGCGCTCGAGGCCGGCATCCGCCTGTTCGACGTGCGCGACCCGGACCAGGGCATCGTGCACGTGATCTCCCCCGAACTCGGCATCGTGCTGCCCGGCGCCACGCTGGTCTGCCCGGACAGCCACACCTGCACTCAGGGCGCGCTCGGGGCGCTCGCCTGGGGCATCGGCTCCACCGAGGCCGAGCACGCGCTCGCGACCGGCACCCTGCGGGTCAACCGCCCGAGTACCCTGCTCGTGCGCTTCGAGGGGACGCTCGCGCCGGGCGTGACGGCCAAGGACCTGAGCCTCGCACTCGTCAGCCGCCACGGCTCCGCAGGCGGCAACGGCTGTGCGATCGAGTACGGCGGCAGCGCCGTGCGGGACATGGACATCGAAGCCCGGCTGACCCTGTGCAACATGGCGACCGAGTTCTCCGCCATGACCGGCATCGTCGCCCCGGACGAGAAGACCTTCGCCTACCTCGAGGGCCGTCGCTACGCCCCGCGCGGCGAGCTCTGGGAGCGGGCCGTGGCCTCGTGGCGCAGGCTCGCCTCCGACGAGGGTGCCCGGTTCGACCGCGAGATCGATGTCGACGCGGGCGGGCTTGCGCCCATGATCACGTGGGGCACGAGCCCGCAGCACGCCATCCCCGTGACGGGCGCCGTCCCGGCGCTCGAGGCCAGCGGCCTGCCGCGGGAGTCCTACGACCGCGCGCTTGCCTACATGGGGCTCGAGCCCGGCACGCCGCTGGGAGAACTGCCCATCGACGCGGCATTCATCGGCTCCTGCACCAACAGCCGCCTTTCCGACCTCAGGCGTGCGGCTGCCTTGCTCCGCGGCCGGAAAGTGGCGCCGGGCGTCCGGGCGATCTGCGTGCCAGGCTCGATGCACGTCAAGCGGGAGGCCGAGTCCGAGGGCCTGGACGAGGTGTTCAAGGCGGCCGGCTTCGAGTGGCGCGAGCCGGGCTGCTCGATGTGCTTCTTCGCCGGCGGCGAGAGCTTCGGCCCGCGGGAACGGGTCGTGTCGTCGACGAACCGCAACTTCGAGAGCCGCCAGGGACCCGAGACGCGCACTCACATCGCGAGCCCCGAGACCGTGGCCGCCAGCGCGGTCGCGGGGCACATCGCGGACGCGCGGCGGCTGGCATCCTGAGGAGACCCGGTGGAACCGTTCCGCAAGCTGACTGCCGTAGCCGCGCCGATCCTCCGCGCAAACGTCGACACCGACGCGATCATTCCCTCGCGCGAGATGAAGAGCGTCTCCAAGTCGGGGCTCGCCGACGGGCTGTTCGCCGGCTGGCGCTACACGCAGATCGGCGGGCGCGAGCCCAACCCGCATTTCGTGCTGAACCAGCCCGCGTACCGGGGAACGCGCATCCTGCTCGGCGGCGAGAACTTCGGCTGCGGGTCGAGCCGCGAGCACGCGGTCTGGGCGCTCGCGGAGTACGGCATCCGCGCGATCATCGCGCCGTCGTTCTCGCCCATCTTCTTCAACAACTGCGTGCGCAACGGCATCCTGCCGGCCAGGCTGCCCGAGGGCGCAGTGCAGTCGATCGCCGAGGACGTCGCCCATGATCCGCAGTCGAGGCCTGTCTCGGTCGACCTCGAGTCGCAGGCGGTCGTCGCGCACGGCGGCGCGTGCTGGCGCTTCGAGCTAGACTCCGAGGCGAAGCAGATGCTGCTCGAGGGTCTCGATGCCGTCGACCTCACGCTCAGGCAGCGGGAGGCCATCGAGCGCTTTCTCTCGCGGGACACCGCGGAGCGTCCGTGGATCTACCTCGAGCCGACCGCCGGAGGAGACCGATGACCATCGACCTGCTCGTCAGCGAGGTAGGTCCGCGCGACGGCCTGCAGAGCATCGAGTCCATCATGCCCCTGGCCGCGAAGAAGGCATGGATCTCGGCCGAGGCCGCAGCCGGCGTGTCGGAGATCGAGGTCGGCAGCTTCGTGCCCGCCAAGATCCTGCCGCAGCTTGCGGACACGGCCGAGGTCGTCGCCCACGCACGCACCGTCCCCGGGCTCACCGTCGCGGTGCTCGTGCCGAACCTGAGGGGCGCCCAGGACGCGGTCGCCGCCGGGGCACACAAGATCACGGTTCCGCTGTCCGTGTCCGAGACCCACAGCCTGAAGAACGTCCGCCGCACCCACGCCCAGATGCTCGAGGAGGTCCGCGCCATCGTCGAGTTGATACGGTCGCAGCCCGAGGGGCGGCGGCCGAAGTTCGAGGGCGGCCTGTCGACGGCCTTCGGCTGCACGCTCGAAGGCCCCATTCCCGCCGACAAGGTGGTGGAACTCGCGGGGCGCCTCATGGACTGCGGCTGCGACGAGGTGGGCCTGTCGGACACGACCGGCTACGCGAATCCGTCGCAGGTCAAGGACCTGGTGCGGCGGGTCCGGGCCGAGGTGGGCGAGGAAGCCTTTGCCGGCCTGCACCTGCACAACACCCGCGGCCTGGGGCTCGCGAACGTCGTGGCCGGCCTGGAGGTCGGCGTGACCACCTTCGACAGCTCGCTCGGCGGTCTGGGCGGCTGCCCGTTCGCGCCGGGCGCCTCCGGCAACATCGTCACCGAGGACCTCGTATTCATGCTCGAGTCCATGGGCCTCAGCACCGGCATCGACCTGCCGCGGCTGCTCGAGGTGCGCCGGATCGTGGCCGAGGCCGTCCCCGGCGAGGAGCTCTACGGCTTCACGCCCGACGCCGGGCTGCCGCTCGGCTTCGCGCCGGCCGGGCGCAAGGCGGACGCGGCATGAGCGATCCGGGAAGCGCCAGCGGGCTGCCCCTCGAGGGGCTCCGTGTCGTCGAGTTCACGCACATGGTGATGGGTCCGGCCGTCGGCGCGATCCTCGTCGAGCTCGGCGCGGACGTGGTCAAGGTGGAGCCGGTCGGGGGGGACGCCACGCGCAAGCTGCTCGGCTCGGGCGCGGGTTACTTCTCGATGTACAACCGCAACAAGAAGAGCATCTGCCTCGACCTCAAGCACCCGCGCGGACTCGAGGTGGCCCGCAGGATGGCGACCCACGCCGACGTGGTGATCGAGAACTTCCGTACCGGCGCGATGGACCGGCTCGGCCTGGGCTACGAGGCGCTCGCCGACCTGAACCCCCGGCTGATCTACTGCTCCGAGAAGGGCTTCCTGGCCGGCCCCTACGAGCACCGAACGGCGCTCGACGAGGTCGCGCAGATGATGGGCGGACTCGCCTACATGACGGGCCCGCCGGGCCGGCCCCTGCGGGCCGGCAGCTCCGTCATCGACGTGACCGGCGGGATGTTCGGAGTCATCGGCATCCTGGCGGCGCTCGAGCAGCGGCACCGCACCGGCCGCGGCCAGAAGGTCTCGAGCTCGCTGTTCGAGACCACCGTCTACCTGGTCGGCCAGCACATGGCGCAGAAGGCCGTCACCGGCGAGGCCGCCCGGCCGATGCCGGTGCGGATCTCGGCCTGGGCGATCTACGACGTCTTCGAGACGGCCGACGGCGAGCAGGTCTTCGTGGGCGTGGTCTCCGACTCCCTGTGGGAGAAGTTCTGCAAGGCGTTCGGGCTCGCAGAGCTCGCCGCCAGCGAGGAATTCAGGACCAACTCGCAGCGCGTGCTGGCCCGGGACACCCTGCTGCCGCAGGTCCGGGACCTGTTCAAGCGCTACACGAAGGCCGAGCTGGTCGAGAAACTCGAGCGCACCGGCCTGCCCTTCGCCCCCATCGGCAGGCCGGAGGACATGTTCGAGGATCCCCACCTGCTCGCCAGCGGAGGCCTCGGCGACGTCACCCTGCCGGACGGGCGCGAGACCCGCTTGCCGCTGCTGCCGGTCGAGCTCGGCGGCAACCGGCCGAGCCGCGGCGGCGCGTTGCCGCGGCCGGGAGAGCACACGCTGGAGGTGCTTCGGGCGCTGGGATATTCCGGGACGGAGATCGACGCCCTGACCGCCGGCAGGGCGGTCGGCGGCGAGGCCTGACCTCCCCGGAAGTCCATCCTCCGAAAGTGGAAGCCGTCAAGGCCCCGGGCTTGCGGCTTTCCGTGATTTGTACTCGATCCCAAGTTGGTAGAAACCTGAGCAGTTGTGCTCACGGACGAGCGGCCGGCGCTCCCCTATAGGGCCGCGATGAACGAATACGCGATCTTCCTGCTGTACCTCGCCGCGATCCTGGGTTTTGTCGGCTTCACGCTTTTACTTAACCGGGTTCTCGGGCCGAAGCCAGCGCCGACGGCCGTGAAGCTCGAGCCCTTCGAGTGCGGCGCCACGGCCGTGCAGCGCGTGAACGTCAAGGCCCTCCCCATCAAGTACTACGGCGTCGCGGTCGTGTTCATCCTCTTCGACCTGGAGACCGTGTTCCTGTTCATCTGGGCGCTCGGCGCGAAGCCGCTGGACGGCCTGATGCTGGCGGTGTTCGGCATCTTCGTCGGGCTCCTCGTGCTGATCCTGCTCTACGTCTGGAAGTCCGGGCTCGTCGAGGACGTCAGGAGGTAGCCCGGCATGAACGCGGACCCGAGGCGGCCGGCGCCGACGCTGGACTTCCTCACCACGAAGAAGGACGAACTGATCGGCTGGGCCCGCAAGTTCTCGCTGTTCCCGTATCCGTTCGTCACCGCCTGCTGCGCCATGGAGTTCATGTCGGTGAGTTCGACGCTCTACGACACCGACCGCTTCGGCGCGGCGCTGCCGCGGTTCTCGCCCCGGCAATCGGACCTGCTGATGGTCGTCGGCACGGTCAACCACAAGCAGGCCCCGATCCTGAGGAAGATCTACGAGCAGATGTGCGAGCCGAAGTGGGTGATCGCCTTCGGGGTATGTGCCACGAGCGGTGGCTTCTACCAGAATTACGCGGCCGTCGCCGGCATCGACCGGATCATCCCCGTCGACGTCTTCATCCCCGGCTGCCCGCCGCGGCCGGAGATGGTCATCGACGGCATCATGAAGCTGCAGGACAAGATCGCGGGCTCGAAGCACCCGATCGTGAACGAGAGGTTCTGACAGTGAGCGCCCCGATCCAGGCCACTATCCGGGAGCAGCTCGGCGGGGAGGACGTCGACGTCTCGGTCTCCCACGGGATGACCGTGCTCGATCTGCCGCCGGCGCGGCTGCTGGCGACCGTGCGGCGCCTCAAGGAGGAGCTCGGCTTCGACCTGTTCCTCGACGTCACCGCCGTCGACTGGCCGCAGCGCGAGCCTCGCTTCGATGTCGTCTACCACTTCTACTCCACCGCGCAGCGCGTGCGCGTCCGGGTCCGGACGCGCGTGACCGAGGCGGAGCCCGCCGTGGACACGCTGACGGGACTGTACGGCTCGGCCCGCTACATGGAGCGCGAGTGCCACGAGATGTACGGCATCGATTTCCGTGGCAACTTCGACCTCCGGCCGATCCTGCTGTACGAGGGCTTCGTCGGGCATCCCCTGCGCAAGGACTACCCGAAGCGCCGCGAGCAGTGGCTGATTCCCGAGCGCAAGCCGGAGCCTGCGTCGTGAGCGCAAGCCTGCCCAACCCGATCCGCCCGGCCTTCAACGAGCCCCTGGACCCGGCCCACGTCATCGTCAACATCGGGCCATCGCACCCGGCGACGCACGGCACCATCCAGATCGTGGCCGAGATCGACGCCGAGAAGGTCGTGCGCACCGACGTGCACTGCGGCTACCTGCACCGCGGCTTCGAGAAGGAGTGCGAATCGCACACCTGGCACACACTGATCCCCTACGTCGACCGCCTGAACTACTGCTCGGCGCTGATCAACAACTTCGCCTACTGCGAGGCGGTCGAGACGCTGATGGGCATCGAGATCACGCCGCGCTGCCGCTACCTGCGCACGCTGCTCTCCGAGTACTCGCGGGTCGCAGATCACCTGACCTGCGTGGCGGCCTCGCTGATGGAGCTCGGCGCGATGACCGCGTTCCTCTACCTGGTCACCATCCGCGACTACATCTACGAGCACCTCGCGGACCTGACGGGCGCGCGCGTTACCTACAGCTACGGTCGCATCGGCGGGCTCGCCAACGACCTGCCCGAGGGCTGGCTGAAGCGGCTCGAGGAGATCTTCGGCGAGTACGAGGAGTTCGTCGGCCGCGTGCACGGGCTGATAGACCGCAACCGGATCTTCATCGACCGCACCCGCGACGTCGGCGTGATCTCGACCGCCGACGCCATCAACTGGGGTTACACGGGGCCGATCCTGCGCTCGACGGGCGTGCCGCGCGACCTGCGCAAGGACACGCCCTACCTCGCCTATGGCGAGCTCGACTTCGAGGTGCCGGTCGGCATCAAGGGCGACAACTACGACCGTTACTTCGTGCGCATGCGCGAGATGGACGAGTCGATGCACATGATCCGCCAGCTGGTGGACATGCTGCCGCCCGGGCCGGTGACGGTCGACGACCGGCGCTGCACGCTGCCGCCCAAGCGGCTCGTCTACGACGAGATCGAGTCGCTGATCAACCACTTCAAGCTCATCATGGACGGGCCGCAGGTTCCCGCCGGCGACGCCTACGTCGCCCACGAGTCGGCCAACGGCGAGCTCGGCTTCTACGTCGTCAGCGACGGCACGGGCCGGCCGTGGAAGGTGCACGTGCGCGCGCCGAGCTTCGTGCACATGGGCGGGGCGCACCTCATGCTCGACGGCGGGCAGCTCGCCGACATCATCCCGACCTTCGGCTCGATCAACATGATCGGAGGGGAGTGCGACAGGTGAGGCACCTGATCCCCGAGTTCGAGAAGCTCAAGGAGCGCCTGCCGAAGGGTCTCGACTCGACGCTGGTCCTGCCGTGCCTGCGCCGTATCCAGGAGGACCGGGGCTACATCGCCGACGAGGACATCGACGGCCTCGTCGAGTACCTCGACGTGCCGCGCATCCAGATCGAGGAGGTGCTGACCTTCTACTCCATGCTGCGGCGCAAGCCGATCGGCCGCTTCCACCTGCAGGTGTGCCACAACGTCTCCTGCACCATGCGCGGCGCCGAGCGGATGATCGACAGCCTGTCGCGGCGCCTCGGCGTGCAGCCGGGCCAGACGACGCCGGACGGCCGCTTCACGCTGTCGCGCGTCGAGTGCCTCGGCTCCTGCGGCACCGCGCCGGTGGTCATGGTCAACGAGCGTTACCACGAGCTGCAGAGCGAGGAATCCCTCGAGCAGCTCGTCGCGGAGCTGGAGCGGTCATGACCGGGCGCAAGGTGATCATGAACTTCGAGGTGACGCCCACCTCGCACACGCTCGAGAGCTATCTCGCGCGCGGCGGATACAAGACACTCGAAAAGGTGCTGAAGGAGCTCAAGCCCGAGGACGTCACGAACGAGATCGTGGCCTGCGGCGTGCAGGGCCGCGGCGGCGCCGCCTTCCCGGCGGGCCGCAAGTGGCAGGTGGTCAACCCGCACGACGGCCAGCCGCACTTCCTGATCGCCAACGCCGACGAGGGCGAGCCCGGCACGTTCAAGGACCGCTGGGTACTCGAGCACACGCCCCACACGCTGCTCGAGTCCATGCTCATCGCGGCCTACGCGCTCGCTGCCCGGAACACCTTCGTGTACATTCGCGGCGAGTTCGACCAGCCCTACCGGCGCCTCGCAGCGGCGGTGGAAGAAGCCTATGCCGCCGGGTTTTTCGGCGAGAACATCCTCGGCAGCGGTTTCTCCTGCGATGTGTACGTGTTCCGTGGCGCCGGCGCCTACGTCTGCGGCGAGGCCTCCTCGCTGCTCGCCTCCATCGAGGGCACTCGAGGCTACCCGCGCAACCGGCCGCCGCGCCTGACCGTCAAGGGCCTGTACCAGTACCCGACGGTGGTCAACAACGTCGAGACGCTGTCGAACCTGGCCTGGGTCATGGCCCACGGCGCCGAGGAGTACCGCAAGATCGGCACCAAGACCAGTCCCGGCACCCGGCTGATCTCCATCTCGGGGCACGTCCGGCGGCCGGGCGTCTACGAAGTGGAGATGGGCTATTCCTGGGCGAAGTTCCTGCACGAGGACTGCGGCGGCATCCTGTACGAACGCGGGCTCAAGGCCGTGATCCCGGGCGGCATCTCCTCGCAGATCCTGACCGCGCGCGACGCCAAGGTGCTCACCGCGTACGACGTGGAGTCACTGACCCTCGACCACGACGCACTGTGGAACGTGGGCTCCTCGCTGGGCTCGGGCGGCATGATCGTCATCGCCGAGGGCACCTGCATGGTGAGCCTGCTGCGGGTGATGCTGCGCTTCTACCACCACGAGTCCTGCGGCCAGTGCACCCCCTGCCGGGAGGGCATGGGCTGGGCGCACCGCATCCTCGACCGGATCTGCGCCGGGCAGGGCCGCCCCGAGGACATCGACCGGCTGGTGCACATCTCCAAGTTCAACGACGGGACGACCATCTGCGGGCTCGGCGACGCCGCCGGCTACGCGACCGTGGCCATCATCGACCACTTCCGCGACGAGTTCGAGTACTTCATCGAGAACAAGCGCTCGAAATACGACGGCCGCCTCGAGTGCCTGCCCGGTGGCGCACATGGTTGAGATCTTCATCAACGGCCAGGCCGTCGAGGCCGACCCCGAGCAGACCGTGCTGCAGGTCGCGCTCGCCAACGGGTTCTACGTGCCCTACTTCTGCTGGCACCCGAAGCTCTCCGTCGCCGGCAACTGCCGCATCTGCATGGTCGACGAGGAGGGCCGCGGCATCGACATCGCCTGCAACATGCCGGTCAAGAAGGGCATGCGGATCCTCACGGACTCCGAGGAGGTGCGCGAGCACCGCAAGGCGATCCTGCAGTTCATCCTGCTGAACCACCCGGTCGACTGCGGCATCTGCGACAAGGCCGGCGAGTGCACGCTGCAGGACTACCACTA
>Ga0209536_100001715_pt1 | contig 35898 bp, 29 predicted proteins | sample DeeMarSeWOR28_12_FD_187461 | JGI IMG/M metagenome (GOLD analysis project Ga0209536, IMG submission 187461) | Marine sediment microbial communities from White Oak River estuary, North Carolina - WOR-2-8_12 (SPAdes) (version 2) | ecosystem: Environmental > Aquatic > Marine > Intertidal zone >...
ACCGCGCGGCGACCAGGAGAACTTGTACCCAAACGGGTTGTTGTTGGCTTCGTGCGCGGGGAGCGCGCCCGTCGATGATTTGAAACTCGTAATTTTGCCGCCCCGTTTTTCGACCCCATGAATCACGCGCATCGCGGACATGTGGTCGATTCCGGGATCGAGACCGCACTCGTTGAGAATGAGTATACCCGCCTTGCGCGCGGCGCCATCGAGCGCATCGTGCCACCGCAGGCGCTCCGAGCGGGTCACGGCGAGCGTGATGGAGGCGGCCAGCTGGGCGAGGTTCTTGACGCAGCGGCCGCGGAGGGGGTCGTTTGCACGGGAACCTCCTCAGGCTCCGGTTCCCCACCACTGCAGCCAACGAGCAGCCCAAAGAACAAGACCGATTCGATTAGACGGTTAGGCATCACCACCGTCACCTCCTTGCCCCCCACCTGCCTGCGGCTTCACAAAGGTGCGCAGCATGAACTGGGCTCTGATCAACGACCCGGTCGTATCCGCGAACGCTTGCTGCTCGTTCTCGCTCGCGACATTCAGCGTCACGTCGTAAGGCACCATGATGCGGGACAGTTGAGCTATGTCCGACATCAGTACCCCAATCTGGTTGTAGTGACCGAGCACGATCCAGCGGTATCTGTCGATATCGAAGTTCGGCCCCACTTCCAATCCCATGGGGTTGAACGTTCCGATCTCCACGCCGTTGCGTTTGGCTCGGGCCGAGATCTCATCGATCAGGGTCGTTACCTCGGTTCTCGTCGGGACCAGTTCCTTCATACGCTCCAGTGTTGCCTCGTAGTCCCGGTTGCGCTGCCTGATGCTCTCAACCGTTCCGCTGGCCAGGTCGCGGCGCGCAGCGTCGACCCGCGCCTGCAGCGTGTCGATCTGGTTCTGCAGTTGCCTTTGCTCCTCGACCTTCGGTCCACGCCAGTACATCCAGAAGCCGGCCGCTCCCGCCACCCCAAGAAAGATCGCGAGGATCAGAGCTTGCTGTCGTTCTTTGGATGTCATCGCCATGTGCGCGCTCCCTTACCTCACCGACTCCTGCAACGGAGCAGTCCGAATGAACGCGGAATCCGCTTGCTGAAACGTTCCGGTGATCGTAAATGCCGTAACTGGTCTGTCGCTCTCCATCACCGTCTGCGTTGCGCCGGGCTGGACGTCGCCGAGCCACGGTGAGTTGGCCAGATTGCGCACGAAGCGCGTGTAAGCACCGATGTCCGCCGTCCGACCGTCAATCGTGAAACGCACCGGCGGCCGCACCATCTGGTCCACATCTTCGCCAACGTCCGGTGCTGCGGGAGGCACGAATTCGAGACTCACGAGCCAAGTGAAATCGGGCAACGCCTTCGTCACTTCTTCCAAAATGTGGGCCCAAACGTAGCGGTCGGCATCGATCTCGCGAATCGCCGCGAGCTCGATTACCAGCGAGTCCCGCAATCGCTCCAGCCGCTGCTTTTCTCCGATCAGAGTGTTGAAATTGCGGGCTTGAACAGTTACTTGATCGACCCTGTCCTGGAGCGCGTTCAGCTTGGCTTGCTCGTTGAAATACGTGTAGCCAACGACCGGCAGTACGACCACCCAGACGCCGACCGCCGCCAGCATCAGGGGATCTCGGATCTTGCCCAGCAGATCCGGGAAGTCCGGCATCGATATGCCGGCACCGGCCCGTTTCTTCTTCTTTCCGGGGAGCAGGTTGATCTCGATCATCGATTGCGAATGCACGATTCCAACCTCAGGCTGAACGTAAGGCGAGCCCCGTCGCCAGCATCAAGAGCGGCGCGACATCGTCCAAGTTGACCGTATCGAACACCCCATCCTTGACATCCAGTCGCTGGATCGGGTTAGCCACCTCCACCGGAATGCTGAGACGCCGGTTCAGAATCTCTGTGAGACCCGGTACCCGGGCACCGCCCCCACAGCAGTATACCCGCTCGATGGAACCCGCTTCCCGACTCGCCGACTGGAGGAACGCCGAAGCGCGCTCGACACCCACTGCTATCTCCTCACCTCGACCCTGCACGTACGGATCGAGGTCAGGAGAGCGTTCGAACCCCTTGAGCATTGCATCGGCGTCTTCGGCCGACACCCCGCGTTCCCGCTGTAGATCCTCTCGTATCTTCCGGGTGCCGACAGTCAGATCTCGCGTCAGCAGCGGAATTCCCTGATCGAGCACATTCACGTTGGTCAGCTCGTGCCCGATATTCAGCAGCGCCGTGACGCCCTGCATCGCCTCCGGGTGATTGACGCCGAACGCATTGTGTAATGCGAACGCGTCGACGTCCACTATCTCGGGCTCCAAACCGGCCTGGGCCAGCAACTGAACCTTATCCTCCACCAGGTCGCGCTTGGCCGCAACCAGGAGCACATCCATCTGGAGCCCCTCACCATCCGGATCCAGAATCTGGAAATCCAGCTCGACGGCCTCGATGTCGAACGGGACGTGCTGCTGAGCTTCCCAGCGCACGACATCGTAGGCTTCGCTCTGCTTCATGCGATCGACCTGAATCTTCTTGATGATGACGTCGCGTCCACCAACCGCGACCACCACCCTCTTCTGTTTGATGCCGGCGGTCTTGAACAGTCCCTGGATTGTGTCCGATACGATCCCCGGGTCCATGATCTCACCCTCTACGATCGCATCGGCCAACACCGGAGTGACGGACACACCACTGAGCTGTGGCTCCCCTTTGCCGTGGTCTATGGCCACTAGCTTGAGGAATCCGCTCCCGATGTCCAACCCGACTGTTGTCTTACCCCCGAGCCCGAAAAGCGCCATATCTGCCTACAGGTCAACGAGATAAGTGAGGTGTGCGGCAGTCAACAGTATGGCCCACCGCCTAGTTTGTCAAGCTCCAACCTACTTTAAGCCAGATGTAACAAACCTCTGACACGCAGGAACTTACGTCAATTTAGTAGGCCTGAAACCAGCCGTTGTGACGGATGACCGACACCGTCCCGGCCCCAATCTGGGCCCGCCGGACGGCACAGCTCGAGTACTTGATTGTCGTGACCCCGGCGATCGAGTTCAATCCGAGATCCGCATTGGCCACGACCACCGCTCCCACCAGCCGATTGCCAGACCCACTGCTAACGAAAGCACCCTGTACCAGCACCAATCCGCTGAAGACGAATCCGCCACCGATCGTCAGGTCGCCTGCCACCACCAGCGTTCCCTGACCCCTACCACCCGTTACTTCCAGATCTCCGGTCGCGTAGATCAGCGGCATGTAGTCGTCACAAGCGCCTTCGATGCCATAAGGGTCGCCCCAATTGTCTGCTACCGCTGTGACGCACGTCGCACCCCGCGAACGCGGTAGAGGATGGACGACGCCACTGACCACCTGACTGGCCAACTGCTGCAGCGCCGCGAACTCCATCCCAGCAAACGTTGTCAGGTTCGATAGCGTGACCGAGCTGTCTATTAGTATCGGCGGGTTCCCGATCAAACATTGGGGGGTCAGGCAGGTGTCGAACACGGCCGCCGAATCTCGTGGATGAATGCGGAGACCGGGGACGTCGGGATCGGGCGGCGGGCAGTCCCAGCCGGGGGGTGGCCGATCGTGTCCGCTCACATGGGAGGCAGCTTCAACGGCAACAGCGCCCCTTACTGTTAGCGCGGCTGCAGGGTCTATTGGGAGAGGCTCCAACCGCAGTAGGAGTCCCAGCCGGCTCCGGGCCTGCGAGCCGGCATCGGAGCCTTCGGCTGTCACCACGAAAAGCTGCCGACTGAGCCGCCGCAAGCTACCGCGATAGCTGCCGGTCCCGTCGGCCAGGCGGCCCTCGATTGGAGTCACGCCATCCACTGGCATTGTGTTGTAGGCCGTCGGATCCCAGTTCCATACTGGCTGAAAGACGCCGGACTCCGCCGCCGCGAACGCGTGCAGATGATCGAGGAAGCTTCTGCCCACTCGCTCCTGTGACAGGGCGATGAGAAAGGCGGCGCCGGCGAGCCCGGCAACGACAGTCAGGACGAACAAGACGAGCACCAAGGCCACGCCACGCTCGTCCCCCTGACTCCGAGCAATCATCAGGGGTCCGGGTCGGCTCTGATCGGCCAGCGATTGCGCAACGTGACATGCGTACTGAGAGAGTCGGACATCATACCGCCGGCCCCTGCTACTGCTGCCACCGGGCGGGATCCCTGTGCAACCACGGTCACGCCGATAGCCGCCACCAGGCGTGAGTCGCCCACCGGCCGCCCTGAAGCATCCAGGTACTCGAAGCGCAGTCCATTCTCGGCAAGCGGACCAAGCACCGGCTGCGTGATGCTCCAGCCACTGCCAACCCGATATTCCTTGAGCCCGAGCCACCACGTGCGCCGGGCATCTCGATAAAGGAGCAGGCGGGTAGCCTGGAATCCACGCACCGGTGCACCGCGCTCCACCCCGGCGAGGGAGGCGCTGCTGAGTCCGGCCAATCGGATTCGAATTCCACGAGCTGGTCCGGGACAAGCGGGACCATTGATCACCGCTACGATCATGGCGTGGTGCCACTCGTTGTCCTCCGACGTACGCGGATCGTTTTCGGCAAACACCAGGATCGAATCACGGCCAGCTTCCAGCGGCCGCAAACCGTAGACCGGATCACTCCAAACCGTTATCTCCGGCACGCGTGGAGCGGGCTTGCGGCACAGGAACGCTGTGCTCCGCTTCGCCCGATAGGTTATCGCCTGCGGCTCCATCGCTATCAGGTCTCCGGACGAGGTTCCTGAGCCTAGTTCTCTGAGCTCGCTGGCCACAATGGTGACCGCCGTGCGGAGACTGGCCTGGATCCGGGCGCGACCAGCCTGCCTCCGGACCGAGCGCAACGACGTGGCCACGATGGCGGTGACGCCGCTCCCGACCATACCCAGTAGCAGCAACGCTACCACCAGCTCGAGCAGCGAGAGACCACGGCGTCTCCGGACCTCCATCAGCACCCGCCAGTAACCGTGAACGTGTCCGGCCGCACGCGGCGCCCTGGAGTTGTGGCAGTAACGATGGTGCCCGTCTCGATCGAGTTCCCCAGCGCGCTGATCGTCCACGAGCCGTCGTGGCCTCCCGGCCAAGGAACTCCTGCGTCAAAGCCGCAGCGCGTGCCGAGCCACAGCTCCAACTGACCCATCGCAGCGACCGAGGCCGCCGTGCGGGCCCCTGCCGCGGAGATTGTTCGGCTCGCCAGCACCAGCCCCGACACAGTGCTCAGCAGCCCTACGGACAGCACCAGCAGGGCGACTACGATCTCGACCAGCGTGAACCCGTCATGCAGTCTCATGGTTGACTCCCCGGTCGCGGGAAATGATGACCACTATACCCGCAGAAGCCCTCCCGTGCCTAAACAAATTGACGCACCCGGGTCCGGGTTCGTGCGACTGAATCGCCGAACGGCTGGAGATCTCGGTCAGGCGTTAACCCAACGATGGGCGGAGAAAACGCAGCAATTGGGGGGGGAAAGCCAAGCGGGGACGAGAATCGCTCACGTCCCCGCTGACCTAAGGCAAATCAAATCTTCTCTTAGTTGCAGGCCGGGCTGCCCTCGACCGTCGCCGGCGCCACAGGTGCGGCAGAACCCACAAATACGGCACAAGTGTTGGCAATCCCGGCATAGCTTGACGTGGCCGACCATCCGGCAACGTCGCCGCTCACCATTGTCACACTTACATTGGTTGACGGCGAGAAATGCAGCGCGGCATTGGGAACCGCCCCGTTGTAATAGACACTGAAGTCGTAGTAGTAGCTCTCCTGCGCACTCGACAAGTTCTTGAGATCGGACTTCATTGTGGCGATGTAAGCCTTGCCTTTTGTGCTCGAGAACTTTGGAATCGCGATGGCAGCAAGAATGCCGATGATCACCACTACGATCAGCAGTTCTATCAGAGTGAAGCCGCGTCGATTCATCGGATCCCAGGCCCCCGTGTGCCTGCGCCGGTGCCGGGCACTTGGTTCCCGGCAGCCGGCGCAGCAGTTCATGGTGACGAACGGGCGAAGTGTAGGCCTGCTGGGATTACCAGCAGGCAACCTCACCTTCGTTGGTCACAGCCGCGTTGGGTGACGCACCGGCTCCCACGAAGACACCGCAGGTGGTTCCGACAGCGCCAGCGTGCGTCGCAGTTGCGTTAAACGTCGTGGCTGACGCGCCGCCCATAACGACGGCCACGTTGGCTGTCGGGGTCCAGAGCAACTGCAGATTCGCGTCGCCCACAGCACCCGCGTACGTGTTGAAGTCGGTGAAGTACGACTCCTGCGCCAAGACCAGGTTCTTCAGGTCGCTCTTCATCGTAGCGACGTAAGCCTTCGACTTGGTGCCGGCGAACTTCGGGATCGCAATCGCCGCCAGGATGCCAATGATGACGACAACGATCAGAAGCTCGATCAGGGTGAAACCTTTCTTGTTGCGGACCATCTCCTAAAACCTCCCGTAGAGTGATTCTCTGAAGCGCCTGCAAGGCGCTGGTTCACTGCCCCCGAATCTCGCAACCGGTATGCCAGCCGTGGGACCAAACGCTAAATCGTTGTTCTGTAATGTGTTATAGGACGAAACCCGACTCCTGTCCGTGATGTCCGTCACGACTTGGCGGGGCTATTTGCAAGGGGCGTTGCCATTCGCCACCCAGTCGCGTATGGCTCGCAACCCCTCATGCACCTCACTCGGCGCAAGTTGCAGCGCGGTATCAACCTGGGCCAACGCCACGTCACAGCGTCCCGAGCGCGCGGCGGCTTCGGCCACCATTCCCCGCACCGTCCAGACACGCGGGTCGTGCTGCAGCAGATCACTGAGAATCCCAAATGCCGCCTCGGCATCGCCGGCCAACAGCAGCGCCTCGCCCCGGACCAAGGTGATGCCCCTGGTCTCACCGTGCAGCCGGGACATGGCATCCAGCACGGCGAGTGCTTCGGCTGCCCTGCCCGTGCGCGCCAGGGCGCGGGCCAGAGGCAGCGCGGAGGACAGCCTGTTGGAGTCGACCGCAACGGCACGGGCCAGCAAAGGAATGGCCGGCTCATACCTGCCTGTGGTCTCGTAGCGCAGCCCCAGTTCCTCCAACAGGTACGGGTGGTCAGGATTCAACTGCAGCGCGATGCGCATCTCGCGCTCTCCGAGCGCACTGTCGCCCCGCTCGAAAGCCATATCACCGATGACCCAGTGAGCCCGGAACGACTGCGGTGCGTCCCGCAGTAGTTGAGTGAAGAAGACCTCCTTGTCATGCCAGACCAGAGCGCGAGTTGCGCTTCGAGCGGCGAACATGGCTGCAACCAGCGTTGCGGCAAGCCACACAATGCGACGGGCTCTTCCGGTCTGTACCTGCGTCTCAACGCCGACGAGCAGTGCACCCACAGCGAGCGCCCACCCGACCGAGGGCAAGAACAGCAGACGCTCCGCCAGCAAGACCCCGATCGGAACCACGATGTTGGAGGCTACGGAAATCGTAACCGCGAAAAGAGCAGCACCGAAGGCCAATGCCGGTAGCGATCGTCTCGCTCGCCAAAGTGAAAGAAGAATTACTATCCATATTAATAGTGCCACGGCGTGGACCGGACCAAACACGGCATCGGGAACCAGGTGTCGCAGTGAGTAGTCCGCCGACAGCCTCAGCGGAATGAATAGCAACTCGAGCCACTTGAGTGACACAGGAAGCATCACGATGGCCCGGGAGACGGGGGAGTCGAGGTCCAGCCCGGCGGCTGCCCCTCCGGTCGCACTCAATCCGTAGGCGATGGGACCGCGCGCTACCAGATAACCGCTGATGAGGATCGCACTGACGGCCAGCACCGGCCACTCACGCCGGAGGAGCACGCGCCACGTGTGGCTGCCGCGGGACCAGGCAAGCGACCACAGCACCACTAAGGCGCCGGGGAACGTCACGCAGTGTTCCTTGGATGCCAGCCCCACTGCCAGGCACAACGCCACGGCTGCAAGCTGTATCCTACGGCTGCCGGGGCTCGATGCGTGCGTCCGGTACCAGGCAGCCAACATCGCGCCCAGGTATCCGATCGCCGCCAGAATCTCCACCTGACCGACCACGTTCGCCGTCACCTCGACATGAACCGGATGCACTGCGAACAACGTCCCCGCGACCAGCGCGAGCCGAGCAGTGAATAGCCGTAGCGCCAAGAGCGCGACCAGGCCCGACACCACGGCATAGAGCAGTACGTTCGTCAGATGGAATACCGCCGCGCTGCCGCCACCGACCGCCCACTGAACCGCGAAAGCAACGAGCGCCAGTGGTCGCCACATTGCCGAGCCCCGGTCCGGCGGCCAATAGGGTGCTGTCACCAGTCGCCCGAACTCCAGTTGGTGGACGATTTCATTCTCTGCGATGACACCCACATCGTCGAACACGAACCCATTGCGGACCGACGGCGCGGCCACGGCCAAGGCGACGACGAACACCACAGCCGTGACACCAAACGGGCGGAGCGCCTGCGATGACCGCTCCGGCCCGGTCACGGTGAGATCCTCGAGCCAGAGTCGGCAGCGAGAGGAACCTCCACCCGTCGCAGAACGGGCTTGGATTGCGGCTGCCCCGACGGCGGCGCGTAGCGCCACACCGCCCAACCCTGGTAGCGCGCCAGCAGCGCATCGTTCCATTCATGCATGTCACGTGCGAAGACGATTCCCTGCTGCAGACCCACTGGATTGCGCCAGGCCAAGCTGCCGTATAGGGTGAACCCCTCCAGGTCGCGGCGCATCTGGGCCACGCAGTCGGCAGGTATTGGGCCGCGACGCAGCCGTAACGTCGGGTCGGGCCAATCGGGACGTGACTGCGGCGGCGGTCCGGGAGCATCTCCTATCCGCTCGAGACCATCCACCAGAGTCTGCCCTACGATCCCCTCGGAGCGGGCGCGGGTGGCGAAATGATACAAGTCGCAGGCGTCGGCTCGCCGGTATACCCGTTCCACCAAACCGGGCGGCGCACCCAGACCCCAGAGACTCGCTATGATCCGGCTGCCCCAGCTCTCGGGCACGATCACCAGGGCACGTTCCACTCCGGCCTGCGCGAGCTCACGCTCCGGATGGAGCTTCATCGAGGGCAGTTGTGTGCGGTACGCGTCCCATCTGCGCGGCAGAAGACCCGCGCAACCCCAGACCAGCACGAGCGACGCCGCGCCTGCCAGAGCGATGTCGGCACGAAACCGTCGCCGGGAGCGACGCCTGCACCATCTCCACGCCTCGTGCCAGCCGCGGGCGAACGCAACCGCCAAGAACGGAGCAGCGATATAGTACAACCGCGGGCCCGGATAGAATCCGGAGTGCCAGTAGAAGAAGTACAGCGACGGGCCGGCGACGACCCCGATGCCCACCACGAGGTCCTGCCATGACCACTGCCTGCCCAGGACTCCCCACAGGGCCAGCGGCAGCAAAGCGGGGATCGGCCATTCATAGAAGTAGATGTGGAGCCGCCTGAGGGCGGCCACCATGTTGCTGACGGCGATCAGCGGAGTGAACGGGCGACCCCACGGGTCGGTGTGAAACCCGAGTCCCACATCACTGCCATAGTGCGCGCTGTAGCCCAATACGATCGGCGAGTCGAACAGCCGCCAATTGAGGTACCCCCAGATGACAGCGAGCGGCAGCGTCCCCAGCACCAACCACGCTGCGGTCGTGGCACGTCGCCGGGCGACTATCCACACGAGCATCGGTATGGCGCACGCCACACCATCGAGTGGCCGGGTGGCGGCCGTGGCGGCGAGCAAGAGGCCCGCGGCCAGCAGGTGTACGCGGCCGGGCCGACGTGGCGCCCACAGGGCCGTCCAGGCACCCAGGGCAAGAGTGGTCGCTCCCACGTGGTTCATGTAGGTGGCGGACATGAACAGCACCCACGATGAGGCCGCCCACAGAAAGCACGCTGCCACGCCGACCTTGGCGCCGTAAAGTCCCCGCGCGAGGTAGAACACCAGAAGGACACTGATGCCACCGAGGACCGGATTCACGAGCCACTCGAGTCCGAGCAGCATCCCGACCGCCAGCAGAACAGATTGACCCGGGGGATACTGCGACACCCAGCCGGCATCCGTCATCAGGGTCTGCGCGACCAGGAAGAACTCCGGCGGTTCCGGAACAGGGGCCGCGATGCGGCCGGTGGCGAAGACGCGGCTCTGGAACAGCTGAGCGACTTCATCGATAAGATGGGGGTTGCGCGCAAATGCATTGAGCATTGCCGCTGCTGCAAGCAGGGCCAAGAAGACCGCCAATACCAGGGCAATGCGATCCGGTCGCAGTGATGGCAGGCGGACGGGACGGAGTTGGTGACCAGTAGTCAACCGACCCGCGGCGACAGCGCAGGCGAAGACGACAAGCAGCCCCAGCCCCCACGCGGCGAGATTCGACTGCCAGGGGGGGCCCGCGTCCGGTGCTCCTGTCCAGCGCGGCAGCGGCAGCACCGGCAGCACGATCAAGGTCAAGCCGATGACCAGCCAGAGACCGCGCGCGAGCCGGCGGGTCACTGGCGATGTCTGCGTGTCAAGAGATTGAACCGAATCACGTGCCAGAATGCCGCGACCCCGTCCCGCCAATCGATCTTCTTCCCCTCAGCGTACGTGCGTCCGCTGTAGCTTATCGGTATCTCCCAAATACGCGCACCCGACTTGGCCAGCCGGGCCGTGAGTTCCACCTCGATGCCGAACCTGTTGGATGTGAGGCGCAGCGACTTGAGCAAGTCCGCCCGCACCATCTTGTAGCAAGTCTCCATATCGGAGAGGTTGAGGTCGGTCAGCATGTTGGACAACAGCGTGAGGAATCGGTTGCCCACGGCGTGCCAGAAAAAGAGTACTCGGCGTGGCCCGCTCTGAAACCGCGATCCGTATACTGCATCCGCCTTGCCCAAACGGATGGGGTCGAGCAGCGTGGGGAGTTCGGCCGGATCGTATTCGAGATCAGCATCCTGAACCACTACGACGTGACCGGTGGCAGCAGCTATCCCAGCTCGCACCGCCGCTCCTTTGCCGCGATTCTCGGGTTGATGCACCACCTGCTGCACCTCCCCGTCGCGCAGTAGGCGGTCCAGTATCTCACCCGTTCCGTCCGAGGATCCGTCGTTCACCGCTACGATCTCGACCTCGAGCGGGACCTGGTGCAACCGCTTCACCACCGCCTCTACCGTCGTTTCTTCATTGTACACGGGCACGATCGCCGTTAGCCGGATGTCGTTCCAATCCTGGGGCACGGTCATGAGGTACGTTCACCGATTGCTATGAGTGACTGACCAATCCGCACGGGCAGAAACCGTTCGAGCCGAAACGCCGGCACCAACCGGTCATACAAGCTCAGAGGACCGGCGGGAATCATCTCGCGACGTAGCACCCGGCCGGCCAGCAGCCAGCCGAGCACACCTGCGAGGTTGAAGTACTCCAGATGCAGCATGGCCAATCCGGCAGCAGCATAGCGTGATCGCAGCGACTCTGGGGTGTAGCGTCGAAAATGACCCAACGCCTTATCGAGCGTACCGTAGATCGCAGGCAGCGCGGGCACGAGGAGAACCAGGCGGCCTCCCATTTCGAGCAGGCCCCGCAGCGCCGCCAGCGACTCTTCGTCTTCCTCGATGTGCTCCAGCACGTTGAGGCAAACGACCGTGTCGAACTTGCGCTGGGCCATCTGCTCGGGAATCACTGGCAGCGAAAGGTGCGATACCTCCACTTGCGGCAAGCCAGCGAACCGCCGCTGTAGCTCATCTCTGTAGAACTCCTCGGTATCGGTGAGAACCAGCGACTCCCGTGTAGTCAGGAACTGCGAGATATTGCCGATCCCGGAACCTACTTCCAGAACCCGCGCACCGATCCACGGCGAAACGCGGTCGTACATCCAACGATTGAAGGCCGGCGCATTGGCCATTCGCTCCAGAGTGGACGCTCCGACTGCGTCTCGGGGCAGGGAGAGGTTATCCCTGCTCGGACTCATACCGAGATAGCTTGCGGTACAGAGTAGAGGGATCGATGCCCAGCACCTCGGCGGCGCGGGTCTTGTTGCCACCTTCGGCCGCGAGAACCCAGGTGATGTAGGCACGTTCGATGACCTCGAGCGTGGGGTTGTCGGGCGGCTTCTCGCCGACCAAGGGTGCGCCCTTCCGTTCTCGGACCCGAGCCGGGAGCTGCGCCACCCCGATGTCAGGATCCGTTCCGAGAATGGCAGCGTGCTCCAGTGCATTCTCCAGCTCGCGGACATTGCCGGGCCAGTCGTACGACATCACCACCTCTAGAGCGTCGGGTGCAAGCCGCTTGGCAGGTTCACCACGCGCTTTAGATATCCGTTTCAGGAACGCCTCCGCGAGGATGGGAACGTCTTCACGACGATCTCGCAGTGGCGGCAGGTGCAGCGCAATCACGTTGAGACGATAGTAAAGGTCGGGCCTGAAGGTCCCGCGCCTGATCTCTTCGTCTAGGTCGCGGTTGGTGGCGGCGATCACTCGCACGTCCACCGGTATTGCCTCGGTGCCACCGACCGGGAGTGCCTCGCGTTCCTGAAGCACGCGTAGCAGTTTTACCTGAGTCGAAGGCTGCGTCTCGGCGATCTCATCCAAAAAGAAGGTGCCGCCGCGCGCGGCCATGAACATTCCCTGCTTGTCACGCACCGCGCCCGTGAAAGATCCCTTTACGTGTCCGAATAGTTCCGATTCGAGGAGGCTCTCAGGTAAGGCACCACAGTTGATCGAGAAGAACGGACCGTCGCTTCGCTGGGACAGCTCGTGGATATAGCGCGCGATGACCTCCTTGCCCGTCCCGCTCTGGCCCAAGATGAGCACGGTGGAGTCTGTGGGAGCTACCTGTTCGGCCAGACTCAACACCTCCAGAAACGGCCTCGCCTTGCCGAGCGGCTTGACCGCGTTGGACCTTTCCCGGCGCCGGATTTCCCGCTTCAGGTCTTTGTTCTCCGACCGCAGTGCGCGGTATTCCGCGGCACGGCGACAGATCGCGACCAAATCGTCGTTGGCGAATGGCTTTTGGATGTAGTAGAACCCGCCCTGGTTGACCGCCTGGATGGCACTCTGCAGTGACGCCTGGGCCGTCATCAGTATCACCGGCATCTCGGGATCCACCTCGCGGGCTGCCTCCAAAATATCGATGCCGGTGACCTGGGGCATCCGGATGTCAGTCAGCACGATGTCCGGTGCGGAGGATTTCATCTGCTCCATCCCCACCCTACCACCCTGTGCCGTTTCGACATCAAAGCCCGAGTTCTTCAGCAGGATACTCAGGGTATCGAGGATGCCCGCCTCATCGTCGATTATCAGAATGCTGGCTCGATGCTGGGTCAAGCAGCCACCTCCGACGTTGCCTTGGTTGGCAAGAAAACCGTGAATGTGGTTTCCTTGTGGGGATCACTCTCGACGAGTACCGCCCCCCGATGGGCCTGAACCGCCCGCTGTACGATTGCGAGTCCCAGACCGGATCCACCGACACGACCCGACACGAACGGTTCGAACAATCGCTCTCTGAGGTCCCGTGATATCCCGGGACCGTCGTCCGTCACCTTGAGCGTGGCGGCACTCTCGAGTCGCAGCCCTTTGGGCAGCTCGCCGGGGTGCGCTTCTCTGACCTCAACCCTGATGTGAGCAGTGCCGTGAGACGCCTGAACCGCATTGAGAACCAGATTGACTACAATGCGGTGGATGAGGTCCTCATCGCCCTCGATCGAGACGGATTCGGCGAGGAGCTCTATGCTCACGTCGTCCCCCTTGTCGGGATGCTCCCGCACCACGTCGACGGCATCTTCAACCACGCTAGCCAGGTCCAGCGAATGGCAGTCCGTGACCCTAACCCGCGAGAAGTCGAGGAACTCGCTGAGCAGGCCGCTGAGCCGGTCGCTCTCCCGCACCACCAGTTGGGCGAGAAACCGGTCGTCTTCGTTGGCGTGAATGGAGCCAGCGAGTTGCTCGACCGACGAGCGGATCGAGGCAAGCGGGTTCTTGATCTCATGCGCCAGCGATGCGGACAGCTCGGCCACCGCTTCGAGGCGCTCGGCTCGCAGCCTCAGTTCCTCGACCCGCTTCTGATCGGATATGTCGGTGAAGATCGCGGTAACCGAAATCTCGCCATCCGATTCCAGGTCGAGTGCGGTCGTGGTAACACCGATTGGAAACGCACGGTCTGACCGCCGCACCTCGCCATCGGCCCGCAGGGTCTTGACTCGCCGTCGCTGAGTCTCCAGAACCACCTGGGCTAGCTCTGGCGAGCTGTTTGCCACCAGTTCCTGGATCGGCCGCTCCAGCGCCTGGCTTCCCTGCAGCTCGAGCAACTCCACAGCCGCTTCGTTGGCATATACCAGGTGTCCCTGCCCATCGACCGTTATAACGCCGCTGCGGATGTTGCGCAGGATGTCGCTGGCTTCGAGCCGCAGCCGACGGACCTCTTGCTGCAACTGTTCGGTCTTCGCGCCAGCTTCCTTCATCCGGCCGGTAATGAGCCCCGTCACCAAGAACACGCCGAGGAAGACGGCCAACTGCACCCATACAGCTCCCGTGAGCGCCCCCTCCTGCCATAGAATGATGTCAGCCAGGTAGAGGAGACCGGCCAACGCCGTCACCAGCAGGCTGGAGGGCAGCGGCATCAGAACCGCGCTGACGGCGATCACCAGGATGTAAAGGGCGGGGAACTCGCTGGCGGGTCCACCGGTCACGTGGACCACGGTCGTCACCAGCCCGAGATCGAACACCGACTGCGCAGACAGGAACGACTGGTTTGGGATGCGGCCAACCATGTAGGTGTGCCAGTACGACCAAGCGCTCATCAGCACGCTGGCTATCGCCGCCACCGCAATAATGACAATGGTCTCCGGCGGCACCTCCTTGAACGAAAACGCGGCCGCCACGAACACGACTATGGCGACCGTTACCCGCCCAAAATACACCCACCGCAGCAGGTCGAGCGCGCTCGGGGCGGTCCGACGGATCCGTGCTCCGGCAGCAGCTTCGGGGAGTTGGCCACCTGTCAGCATCATTGCGCCCTTAGTATTTGACGAGCTGTTGCAAAATGCAATAGCGAAGTCATTGCAGGGATCCACTCTTGGAAGCGTATGGAAGCAGAGCGAATCGGAGCACAGGGTCTCGACGGAGCCCTGGTTGGCTCACGGCGGAGATCCGGCGTCCCTTCCGGGCGCATCGCACGGCGCGGCAAACCCGGGCCCCAGGTACTCACGGCGGAACTGGTGGTTGCGCTGCGCCTGCTCCGGGGTGCCGATGTGGTGTGTCGTTCCAGCTGTCTGCCAGATGACCTCATCCGCCAGGTCCAACAAGGTTCTCACTTCGTGACCCGTCACGAGCACCCCGCATCCCTGACCGGCCAGCTCACGGAACGCACGGGTAATCAGCTCGGTATCGGTTGGCATTATGCCCATGTAGGGTTCGTCTGCCACGAGGCAAATCGGCCTGCGCGCCAGGGCAATCGCGATTTCGGCACGGCGGCGTTCGCCACCAGACAGGGCGCGCGGCTTGCGGTCGATGAATTCACCCAGACGCAACAGCTCGACGGCTCCCTCGACGTTGGATTCCGGGACCAGCCGCCTCACGGCCCGAAAGTGCTCGCGCAAGGTGAACGCCGACGACAGCAGATTGCGTTCTGGCAGGTAGTAGAGACCGGTCCGCGCCAGCTGGTGGAGCCGCGGCTTCAGGCTCCGCAATCCCCGGTAGATCACGACACCGTAGTCCGCCCGCAGCAGACCGACCGTGATCTTCACCAATGTAGTCTTGCCGCAACCGTTCCTCCCCAGCAGCACGGTGATTCGGCTGGGGTGGGCCCACATCGAGGCTGTTCTCAGCACAATCCTCGTGCCGAACGATTTGCCGATCGATTCGACCGCGAGGAGCGGGTTCACAGCCGCACCAACACTGCAGTCGCCACCGAGTAAAGCAGTGGCAGCAGGCCCGCTGCGAGAACCAGAGTCCTGCGGCTGACGCCGAGGTTCGTCAGGTACAGGACCTCATTGTGACGGGCGCAGTCGAGCACCGTGAGGGCGGTGGTCAGTACTATGACTGCAGCGATTAGCGGGGGAGCCAGTGCATACGGAGGGGCGGGCTCTTCTCCCGGCCACTCCGGCACCATTCTAACTACGGCTGTGGCAGCGATCCTGACACCGATCCAGATGATGGTGGACCGCAACAGAATGGCACGCAGAAACGGCTGGGGCGGCAAACGCATTCGATCTCTGCTCCGCTCGGTCAAAGATCAGACCTTCGCTGAACCACGATGGGGCCTCACGCCTTGAGTGAGACCCCATCGCCCGATCCTGTGCTCTATGGCCTTGGCGTCTTCCCCGCCGACTAGGCTCCCACCGCGTTGATCATGTCGAAGATCGGCAGGTACATGGCTACGATCATGCCGCCCACGATGACGCCGAGGAACACGATCATAATCGGCTCCATAAGCGACAGCAGGGTCGAGACAGCCGCATCCACTTCGTCGTCGTAGAAGTCGGCAATCTTGGACAACATCTCGTCCAGGCCGCCGGTCGCCTCACCGACTGCGATCATCGACGTCACCATTGGCGGAAAGACGCCCGACTTCTCTAGCGGACCCGCGATCGTCTCACCGCCGGCAATCGAGCCCCGTGATTCCATCACTGCATCGTGAATCACGCGGTTGCCCGCAGTTCGGGCAGTTATCTCCAATCCGTCGAGGATCGATACACCCGATGCCAACAGCGTTCCCAGCGTGCGTGTGAAGCGTGAGACTGAAGACTTGCGCAGCAGGTCGCCCAGGACCGGGAAACCCAATAGCGTCTTGTCTATGACCAGCTTGCCGTTGTCCGTCCCGTAGTAGGACCTGATCCCGAAGAAGAGACCGACGCCGCCTACGATTATCGCCCACCAGAAACCCTGAAGGAACGCACTCATCGCAATCACGATCCGCGTCGGGAGGGGTAGCTCCAGGTTGACTGAGGCGAACATGTTCTGGAATGTCGGGATCACGAAGATGAGCAGCACCAGGACCGCCAGTATCGCGACCGAGAAGATCACGGACGGATACACCATTGCGCCTTTCACCTTTCGGATGATCGCGTCGTTCTTTTCCAGGAAGGTGGCCAGACGCAACATTATGGTGTCGAGAATACCGCCCGCCTCACCTGCCGCCACCATGTTGACGTAGAGCTGACTGAACGCGTTGGGGTGTTTCGATAGAGCATCCGCGAGCGTGTTGCCACTCTCCACGTCGTAGACGACTTGCTTGGTTACCTCGGAGAGAGTCTTGTTCTCGGTCTGCCGCGCCAAGATATCCAACGCTTGTACCAGCGGCAGGCCCGAGTTGACCATGGTGGCGAACTGCCGTGTGAACACCACCGTGTCCCGGATCGGTACCCTGCCACCCTTTCTACGCTTTCGCTGTTCCCGCACGCGAACCACCATCATCCGGTTCTTGCGCAGCTGCTGGACGACCTCCTCCCTGCTGGAGGCATCCATCGTCCCTATGGTCTCTTCGCCGGTTGCCGTGCGTGCTGTGTATTCGAAGACTGACATCCCGATCTCCTCTGCGTTTTAGCGTCTTCCTGCCATCGCAGTTGCTCCGATCCCCTCTTCACCTGAGACAGGTTCTCCCACCATGCGGAGGAACTCGTTTTGATCAGGTACGACTCTGAGGCATTCTTCCAGACTCACATCGCGCGCCATGTAGAGCGTGTACAGTGAGTCTGCCAGCGTCAGCATGCCGTGTTTCTTGCCGGCCTGCATCGCTGAATAGATCTGATGCACCTTGTCATCCCGAATCAGCGCGCGGATCGCAGGAGTCGCGATCATGATCTCGCACGCCATTACGCGCCCCTTACCTGATGCTCTCTGAAGCAGCGTCTGCGTAACCACACCTTCGAGCACGAAGGCGAGCTGCGCCCGAACCTGGGATTGCTGATGTGAGGGAAACACATCGATGACTCGGTTGATGGTCTCTGCTGCGGAATTTGTGTGAAGGGTCGCAAAAGCCAGATGACCCGTCTCAGCAATCGTTAGTGCCGCTGCGATGGTCTCCAAATCGCGCATCTCGCCAATCAGGACCACGTCGGGATCCTGACGCAACGCGTACTTGAGTGCGTTTGCGAACGACTTGGTGTCGGTCCCCACCTCGCGCTGATTCACGATGCAGTTCTGATGCCGATGGATGAACTCGATTGGATCTTCGATCGTTATGATGTGCGCCTTGCGCTCTTTGTTGATCTTGTCGATCATCGCGGCGAGTGTCGTGGACTTGCCTGAGCCCGTGGGACCGGTGACGAGCACGAGGCCGCGAGGCCGCTCGGACAGCTGCCTGAGCGCGGGCGGCAGCCCCAGTTCCTCGAAGGTCTTGACCGAGAAGGGGATCTGCCGGATCACGAGGGTCACGCAGCCACGCTGTTTGAAGCAGTTGCCGCGAAAGCGAGCCAGGTTTTGAATGCCAAAGGAGAAGTCCAGCTCATCGTCGTTTTCGAAGCGCTTCTTCTGATTCTCTGTCAGCACCGAGTACGCGAGTTGCAGCGTCTCCTTCGGACTGAGCGGATTCTCGATTTTCGAGTTAGTGATGTCACCATCGACCCGCAGCTTGGGCCGTTCGCCTGCAGTGATGTGCAAATCAGAGGCATCACGCTCGATCATCTCCTCTAGCAATGACCTGAGGTTGACTGAGTAAGATGCGCCTTTCTGGGTTTCCTGATCTGCCATCGCCCTATTCCGCCGTTTCCTTCACGACTTCCTCCAGCGTTGTGATTCCCCGCTTCACCTTCACGATTCCGTCCGTCCGCAAGGTCAGCATGCCCTCTTCGACCGCTTTGTCTTTGAGATCGGCGGTTGATGCGCCGCGCAACACCATGCGTCGCAGTTCGGGAGACATTGCCATGACCTCGTACAACCCCTGCCGCCCTTTATATCCAGTCTCACCACAGGCGTCACAACCCTCGCCTTTGTAAAACGTGATGCCCTTGGCCTCTGACTGGCCTATACCCAGCGCGCGGAGTTCCTCGGCATTGTACTTGTACTCACTCTTGCACTCAGTGCAGATCCGCCGCACCAGCCGCTGCGCCACGATCAAGTTCACCGCGCTGGCAACATTGAACGGCTCGATCCCCATGTCGATCATTCTAGTCACGGTCGACGGAGCGTCGTTGGTGTGCAACGTGGACAGCACCAAGTGACCGGTCAGAGCTGCTTTGATCGCGATGCTGCCCGTTTCGATGTCACGAATCTCGCCAACCATCACGATGTTGGGGTCTTGTCGCAGGAAGGCCCGCAACGCAGCGGCAAACGTCATCCCGATCTCGGTCCTGACGAGGACCTGGTTGATCCCGTGGAGATTGTATTCAACGGGATCCTCCGCCGTCATGATGTTGACCTCCATGGTGTTGATCCGTTGCAGCGCCGAATAGAGCGTTGTCGTCTTACCCGAACCGGTTGGCCCGGTCACCAACACCATGCCGTACGGATTGAGGATCGCCCGCATCAGGTCGTCTTCGGCCTTTGGCTCGAAACCGAACTTAGTGAGATCGAGAGTCAGATTGCCTTTGTCCAGAATCCGCAGCACGATCTTCTCGCCGAAGATGACGGGGAGCGTGGAAACCCGGAAATCAATGACCCTCTTGCCCATCTTGAGTTTGATGCGACCGTCCTGAGGCACACGCCGCTCGGCGATGTTCAAGTTGGACATGATCTTCACGCGGCTCGTGAGAGCTGCCCGCAGTTTGAGCGGGGGCTTCATGACCTCCAGCAACGCGCCGTCGATGCGGTATCGCACCCGCAGCTCTTTCTCGAACGGCTCGATATGTATGTCACTCGCGCCGCGCTTGACCGCGTCGGTGAGTATGCCATTGATGAGTTTGACCACCGGAGCATCGTCGGCTATCTGCGCCGGAGCGTCTTCATCCTCTTCCTCCTCGATGACCTCGAGGTCTTCTCCGTCGGCGATGTCCTTGAGGATGGTTTGCAGCTGCGCGTCGGTCTGCTCGTAGTACCGCTCGATGGCCGTGCGCAGCGTGTACTCGCCAGCGATCACAGGGAAGATGTCGTACCGCGTGATGAACTTGAGGTCGTCGACCACCGTCATGTTGGTTGGATCGGACATCGCCACCGTCAGCGTGCGGCCTTCGCGCTTGAGTGGCAACACGGTATGCCTCACCGCCACCTCTCCCGGCACCAACTTCACGATCCGGGGATCGACCTCGAACCGAGCCAGATCCACCGCCGGCATCCGATACTGACGGGCCAACATCTTGGTGATCTCGGTCTCTTCCACGATACCGAGTTTCACCAACGTGTAGCCCAATCGCATCCCGGTGTTCCTCTGTTCGGTGAGCGCAGCCTGCAACTGCTCCCGCGTTATCAGGCCCTCACGAACCAACAGGTCACCGAGCCGCTCTGTACTAGCCGCAGCCGTCGCCATGGCAAACCAGGTTAGAAAGTGGTGAGAAGTCCGTAAACCCGTTCAATCCCAAGAGCAAAGTAGGAATGCTCCAAATCGTGTCAAGTTGGTCACGGGCGCACCAGGTGCCGAATGCGGTCCAGCGTGCCCTGTCCTATACCTCTTACTTTCGTCAGGCTCTCGACGGACCTGAATGGCCCGTGTTGCTCCCGATGCTGGACGATCGCTCTCGCTTTGACCAGTCCGATGCCCGGAAGTTGGGCCAGTTCCTGGGCGGTTGCTGTGCTGAGCCTCACAAGATCCGGCTGCCTAACCGGTGAATTGCGGGGCCGCCCACTGAAGACGGCGTGGGGCTGGATGCCACGGAGCAGCGAGGGCCCGATGCCGGGCACGCGGTCCAGGCCTTCGAGCGATCCGAAGGAACCGTTCACGGCGCGATCGGTCACGATTCTCGCCGCCAGCGCGGGCCCGATGCGCGGCAGCCGGGTCAGTTCATCCGCCGGTGCCCGATCCAGGTCGATCTTCTCGTCGGGTGCGAGCGGCCGTAGTAGCCGGTCGGACTTGGCAGCCACAGAGTCCTGAGTTGGCCGGTCCCCAGCACCGGCCCTATAGGAGAGATCTCCTGGAGCTGTGCCGCTCAGGGCGAGCAGGCGGACCACCAGGCCTGCACAGGCGAGACCCAGTAGAATCGTAACTGCACGGCGTTCGTCCCTGGTGGCCATGGCGAATGAATCGAGCCATGGCCGCCGGTGAACCAGATCGTTTCTGCGCGCAAGAGAGCCCAATAACGCGGACGAGGGGAATCGCTATCGAATCAGCGCCAGCGCCACGTCACCCACGGCCTGGAGACTCTCGGCGCTCACCTTGTCTATCGTGTCTTCTGTAGTGTGCCAGAAGCTGTTGCCCGGACCGAACTCGAAATCGATCACATCAATAGCGCGAATGCCGACCCGCTGGAGCGGCAGGTGGTCGTCGGTCATTGGCGGTCCCGAGTCGCGGCTGAAGATGCGGCCGTGGCCCAAATCTGCGGCCTTGTCCCACACGCGCTGCACCACCTCGGGAGCCCCGCGAACCGAGTTGGGCTCCTGGGGGATCCGGAGGTCGCGGTCCCCAATCATGTCCCAGACGACCGCGAACAGCGGCTTGGGCGCGGCGGCATCCAGATGGTCGGCGAAGTACCGGGATCCCAGCAGAACATCGGTGTCGCGGCCGAAATCACCATAGTCCTCACCGTCCACGAAGAGCAGGTCTACTCCCAACGAAGGCGCCCTGGCGGCGAGCGCATCCGCTACGCCGAGCAGCAGCGCTACCCCCGAGGCGCCATCGTTGGCGCCGGGCACCGGCAACCGCTGCTGAGCGAGGTTGGCACTCCTATCTGCCTTGGGTCTCGTGTCCCAGTGAGCCACGTACAGAATCCGTTCGCTCATCTCCGGCCGGAACCGAGCAATGAAGTTTCGCAGCAGCAATGTATCTCCCTCGCCGGTGACATGGTGCCACGCTTGCACCTCCACCGAGTCGGCTGTCGCCCGGATCCGCTGTAAGATCCAATCACCACCCTTCCGGTGGCCCTCAGTGTTGGGTACCCGCGGGCCGAAACCGAGTTGGGCCTCGACGTACTCCAAGGCCGCCGCACCGTCGAACTCTTGAGCCCCTTGCGCTCCTACGCTGCATCCCAGCACCGCCACGAGGAATGTCCCTAGGCCGGTTTTCATCGGATTTCACCTGCGAAGAACCTGTAGTCGATGTAGATGCTGAACACCACCTGAGATAGTTCTTCAGATGTGTGTCGCAGCTCGTTCAAAACATAGCTGAATGTGGCGCCGCCCCGCAGAGTCTCCGACAAGCCGGTGTCCATCCGAATGTCGAACACGCGGCGGTGGCTGTCGGAGACCGTCCTGCACTCGCTGCTGCCTGTGGTCACCAGGCACACGGCGCGTTGCGAATCAGTGAACGAAACGGTCGTCCGGATCTCGCTGCCACTACGGAACACATCCAGCGGCGGCCTGAACCCGAACCCGAGGCTGCCATTCCAGTCGATCTGATCAGTGTTCCTGGTATTGCCGGAAGTGAGCAGCCTGTTCTTGCTGGCTGCGTAGGATCCGGACGTGGACACCCCGGCGGGCCAGATGATCGTGAGTCGCGGTGCCAGCGCCTGAGTGTGGTCTTCGGTCCATTTGGGTCCCTGAATCTCGATTCCCACCTCGGAACCCGGCTGCGGTATCGGATCCAGTATCGGCTGGAACGTGGCGCGCTCCACTGTCCGATATTCGAACTGCGCACTGATGCTGGAGATCAGGTTGCGCAACCGATCGCCCGGAGTGTAGACCCACGAAGCGACCAGTGAAGGCCATTCGAGGCTCTTTTGCTCGTTCCGCTCCTGGCCGCCCGATCGGGCCAGCCAAACCCTATTGTTCCCCGTGCGATACGCAACGCGAACCTGAGTACCGAATGGCAGGCGTGCACCCGCGCTGACCGTGAAACCGGTGATCTCTCCGGTAGACGTGGCGAGACTACCGTTCTGCGATCGGAACTCGGCGAGACCTCCCAGCGCCAGTTGATACCGCAAGTCGGGAGCGAAGTTGATGTCATTGAAGTTGGAGCGGAGTTCCCTGACGTAGGAGAAATCCGCGGGCAGGAATCCGCTAGTCACCGAGGCCGGCACACTGGAGTCTCCGAAAATGCCACCGAACAAGCGCGCCAAATCGACCGTTGCTCCCAGCTCGCGGACCCGGGAGTTCGTAGTGCTCTGCGGCGTTCTGAATATCCCCATCACGGTATCGGGTGCCGGAGCATTGGGATCGCGGTTGAACAGGAACGAGCTGGTGAGTATGAAGCGGGGCCGGAGCCAGGAGCTGACGACCGGCGACAGATCCATCCCCGTCGTGATCCGCCGCGCACGCTCGAACCCCGCGTTCATCCCGAGAAAATCTCCGCTCAGTCCACCGAGGTAGTCGCCGATTGCCGTCGAGTCGCCGTAGTCCTGGAGGTCACGAGTACTCTCGTATGACGCGCTCAAGCCAAAAGTCGAGAACGGTCGCAGATCCAACTCCGCGGCGTTACGCCATAGGTGTGTGATGCTGGGCAACACCCGCGTCGTCGTGTCACCGGGAAGCTCGACTGGAACGCGGAACACAGTCCGTTCCGTCCTGTTGTCGGTGAGTGTGGAGCTGAACCTCAATCGTTGCGGATTCCACCGCAGCCGGGAGACCCGCAGGGCATTGGCGAACTCGCTGTTGCTGATGAATCCGGGGAGGGCGTCCACTAAATCGACGATGAAATCGGGTACGGCTCTCACGGTTTTCGGTCGGGGTGCGCTTGAGTAATCGGCGTGTAGCTGCCGATTCTTGGTACTCGCATCGCTCAGTGAGGTACTACTCGAACCGGTACTACTGCGGGCTCGAACCGATAGCGGATCGAGCAGCGCCCGCTCCACCAACGATGTCCCCCGCTGCGAGCGCCTCAGACCCAGCTCGAAATCGGTTACGGCGCTCCCCGGTCGCCGCAAGTCCGTCAGCGCATCTGCCCTCACGTCGGTGTCGGACACGTAGAACAGATCCGCATCGGTTCGAGCGTAACGCACCTGAAACGGCATGGAAAGGCCCCAGGCTTGCGGCAGGAACTTGTCGAGGTTGAGCCCCAACCCAAACCGCAACGACCGGTCGGTCACGTAGCTGGGCTCCTCCTCCAACTGACGGAACCGATCGCTCACCGAACTGTACCCGACGGTCAACTGAGCGACATCGGCCGCCGCGAATCTGATGTCGAGGGCAGTGGCCACTCCCGCATCATCGATCACATCCGTCAGCCGGATGTCATTCACCCACAGTTCTGCCTGCGTGATAATCGTCGACTCTTGAGCCCGGAATATTCCCACCGCTACTTCGGACACTCGGGCGAGGTTGGGCGGCGACGTGCCCGGATCGCGGATCTGTATGAAATACGGGCCGTCACAAGCGACGTAGGCGGTGGAATCACCGCCGCACTCCGCCGCACCGGACGGTGGTGCGCCACTCAACCATAGGCTCTCGATTTGCACCCGCAGCTGCGTCCAGCGAGTGATATCGATGACGATCTCCGGTTCCCAACTCACACTCCTGGCCGGTGTCCGATACATGTAGAAGTTGTTCTCGTCGCGACCCACTTTCAGAAGGAACTGCAGATCGCCCTCCTCCCACCCCACGTCGCGTCCCCGGGCCCACACGCGCAGATTGCGATACTGCAAGAAGTTCTTGTCGGCGGTGTTGGTGAACCGAGTGAGGGCCTCGCCGCGTTCCCCAGCGCGCAGATCCTTCACGAGTATGCGGAGCGACGTCTCGTTGACCTCGAGGCTGCCAAAGGTGAGGTCCAAATCCGACCGAGGCGGCTGATCGACGACGCCTGGTGGGGACTCGTAACCCAGCTCCCTATCCTGCGTGGTTATCACCGACACGAGCACCTCACCGCGGGGCTCGCCCTGGCTTCCACTCAATCCGACAATCGGGGTCCCGGCCCGCTTGATCCATGGAGCGCCAATGAACTGCATTCGCGACAGCGCCAGCGAGAACTCCTGCTCGACACCAGCTTGGTCGGGCGCTACCACCGTCATGCGCAGCGACCGCACCTGGGTAATGTTGGGCCGTCCTACCTGGACCGAGTCTTCACGGAACGGAACACGGTACAGCCGCCACTTCCACTGCCCACCGTCCGGATCGGCGTACGATCCACCTTCACGGACGAAGTACCGCTCGTCACCAACTGGAAACACGTAACGGAAGAAGTCCTCTTGCGTCGTCCCGACGTTGACGTCCAAACGGTTGTCACCGTCCAGATCCTCCGTGTTGAGCGCTCCGTTTCCTCTCGAGCAGCGGGCCAGGAGATTGCCGAGCGAGAACGCCGTGATGTCGCTGAATCTGCGGAGGTCGCAAGTGGGGAACTGCCTTAGCACCGCTCCGCTCTGCGTGTCGACGATCGAATCCAACAGGTCGCCCAGAATCCCCACCTCGTCGAGCTGAGCGTTGTAGACGTTGGTCAGCGGGTCCTTCTCCGAATCCAGCCGGCCGGTACCAATGAACTGGAACCCATCAAACGTGGTGTCCGAACCCCCCGGGTCCAACGACGTTGGTCCGAAGCCGACTGCATCCTCGAACACCGTACCGAAATCGAACACCAGATACGCACCCTGCTGTCTCGCACGGCGGGTCGCGTCCTCCAGCACCCAGAAATCGAAGAACTCGACGCGGGATAGGTCGATACCCACGCCCGAGCCCCCACCCAAGGGTTGCACGATGCTGCGCCACCGGGGCCCGGCGGTACGCGGCCGGAACCAGCGCGGAGCGCCCGTCGCTCCATCGGGCACTCCACCCACAGTATCCGGTTTCAGGGTGAGCCAGAGAGCGCTCTCGACGGAGACGCCCGATCCCGAGATGACGATGGTCGAATCGATGTCTCGCGCTGTGAACTGGACCAGGCCACCGGAGGTACTCCTGACCAGGTTTTGCCACACCAACGGCACCGCCTGCACGGGATCGAAGCTGCCACTCCCGTCGAGGTACTCCGGTGGCAGACCGCTGCCCGATGTCGGGGCGGCACTGAGTTGGAACGCTCCCTCACTCAGATTGACTCTGGTCGATGGCGCGGCCTCGAAATCCTCCACATAGGCAACCCCGCTGCGGTTGGAATTGGGCAGCGAGACGGCGATCTCTCCATCGATGTCCAGGGCCGACGGTACCGCAGTGTTTAATAGTGGGAGTCCGTCCAGGAACCGCGTGACGCCCAAGGGCCGGAAATGAAGCGCGCTGCTAAGGCCTCCGATGAACAGGGCTTGCGGCTCGAACCCGAGGAGCGGCCGATTGCTCACCGACCTCTCGCTCTGGAATATCCCGATGGCGTGAATGTCTCCGGTTGGCCCCAAGCTGTAGCTGCTGGAGAACCCGAGTATGCTGCGCGGTGCGTCGTCGAATAGCTGGTTCTCCTCGTACTCGGCCCGGATCTGAGTGGGCCCCTGAAACAACGAATCGGGATTGAGGAAGGTCAGCTGTCCCAGTGCGTAGTCGATCTCATAGTCGCGGCCGCGCGTCAGCTGTCGCTCTCCCGAGTAAATCCGCTCGCTGCCGACGCGAACCTGGATCGCACCGAGATTCAGGGCGGTCTGAGTTCCCGCGCCGCCCGCCTCATAGTGGACGGCAAGTGCAAACCTGGGTGGTGGCCCTTGCGACTGCCGCAAGTATGTCGGTGTGCGGTACAGCGAGTCGTTCAGTTCGCCGGCGACCAGCCGGCTACTGTCGGCAAACGGGGCGAGGTGGGGAAAGACGAGAAAGAGATCCCGCAGCGGCCCTCCCCCTCCGGGATCGCGTATGCGCGGGAACAGGCGGTTGAACTCGTCAATCGTCGAGGCATCGGTCGAGAGCGCCACACCGAGTCGCGACAAGTAGGTGCCCCGCCCGTCCAACGGTGTTTCCGAGTTGTTCAGTAGAATAGACACCGCGGCGGTTCGCCGGTCCATCTCACGAGAACCGATCCGGTACGCGTTGCGCATCTCGTAGGGGAAAGTCGGTACATCGGTCCCGCGCCGCGGCTCGTATACCAACTCGAGAGTGTCACCCACACCATTCACCGCCGGGAAGGTGCCGATGGTATCACCGGAGGTGGTGACGTAGGAGACCGCCAGGAAATCCTGGGTCCCCACGCGCGTGTTCAGGGCGAACCATGTCGCCGAAGGATCCAAGTAGTAGTCCCGTCCCTCGAGCAGCAGCTCCCAGGAAAAGGGTCCCACACGCTGCGGGCCATCAGACCGCACGGCGATGGCGTCGATACCGCCGAGATTGGGGTTGTCCTGGACCTGCCCGCTCTGCGCTCGCAGCCGGTAGACACGCACGGCATCCAGCTGCAGCGCGGGCGGTAGAGCTGTTGTGTTGATGTTCAAGATGTCCACGGCGGGATAGCCGGGGAGTACGGTGGGATTGACCACGAAGAAGAATCTCCCGGCCTCGAAGTCGAGGTCACGTGCTTCGAAATCAACCGGCTGCGTCGCGGCCTCGCCCACGGTGAACTGGCGCACGCGCACCGCGGACCCTTTCTGTTGCGCGGCGATTGACCGGAAGTTGAGCGCCCCGAGCTGTGCCTCCGCTTGGATGCCGAAGGAGTTCGAAGGAATCCCGGTCGTGATGAAGCGGGATGGCGGCGCTTGGAACGTCACCGTTCCGATATCGACGCGCCGCAGGATCTCGTCCTCGAGCCCCTCGTAGTAGGCGATGATACTGTTGTTGGCGTTGAACTCCCGTTCCGTGTCGAAGTCCACATCGAGGTGGACTCGATCGCCCACGACCCCGCTCGACCGGACGTCGAACCGCGGTTGCAGCGTTGGGGTCGGGAAGCCACCCGCACAGCCCGAAGCCACGTTGAATGCGTCCGCGGCCGTGCACCGGGCGCTGCGCAGCTGATCGAAAACGAGTTCGATCCGGGCATTGAGATCCACGCCCACGTCGGCAAACTGCGCCAGCGGTCCCAGTGCCGCTTGCTGCTCCCGACCGGGTTGCTCGGCAGCTGGTTGCGCCACAGCCTCCGGTCTGGGGATTTCGGGCCTTGCGGGCTCGGGGCGGCCACCCACAGACTGCAACAGCAACTCGTGGCGCCGTCGGGCTCGCTGCACGAGGATGAGCACTCGAAGCTGGGCCGCCCAGCTCTGTGCCAGCGCTTCAGGGGTTGTGTACGGTGCCAAGGTTCCGCCAGCTTGTAGCTCCGGCGGCAGCTGTACTTGCAGCGTGTCGGTTGTGAGACGTAATCGAACACCAGGTTGGGCAGCGGCCCCCTCCTGAGCCAGGAGTGTGGCGCCGGGCATCAAGAGAGCAGCAACGGCAACTGCTATCGCTGCACGCGACACTTTGGCCCTGGGAGCGGGGTAACCATTGTTAGGGGCGAGAGAGTGGAATATAATGAGCGTCTCAAGTCGTTACAATTCAGATAGTTACAACTAGAAAATGCGAATCCTGAGCCGGTACCTGGTGAAACAGCATGCAGCGCCGTTCATCTTCTCGCTAGCGGCGCTGACTGGCTTCATGCTGTTGAACCAGATTGCCCGGCGCCTCGAGCAGCTGGTTGGCAAGGATCTGCCGTGGCTGATCATCGTCGAGTACTTCGTTCTCACGATTCCCTATCTGATCGCGATGACGATCTCAATGTCGGTCCTGGTGGCGGTACTCCACACATTCAGCCATCTGACCCGTGACAGCGAGATCACGGCGTTCCGCGCCGGTGGTGTATCGTTGGGCCAACTGGTGCGTCCCGTGTTCCTTACGGCAGCGCTGGTCGCGCTGCTCGCCTTCCTGTTCAGCGATCAGATCCTACCACGCACCAACCACCGCTTGCGCACGCTGATGGGCGACATCGGGCGAGCCAAGCCGACGTTCACGCTCAAGGAGCACGCAATCAATGAAGTGCAGCGCGCTCGCGTGTACCTGTGGACCGCGCGGATCAACCCGTCAACCTACGTGCTGCAGGACGTGACCATCTACCGCTTCATGGACCGCGCCAACGTGGGAACGATCTACGCCGACAGTGGCCGGATCAGCTTTGCGCCCAACCAGGAAGATCTGCAGCTGATCCTGTTCAATGGAACCGCGCACGAGTTCGACCGCCGCGACCCGGGGAATTTCCAGCGTACCCACTATGACAGGTACGTCATGGGTCTACCGGACATCGAAAGTGGGTTCGTCCGCCGTGAGGACGACAACTTCCGCAGCGACAGGGAGATGGGCACGTGCGAGCTGGAGGGCGTGGTGATGGAGGCGCGCCGGCGACAGTGGCTGGCCGACCGCAACGCCGCCGCAGCGCAGCGGAACGGGGTACGTGCGCTGGTCGGGCTCTTTCCGATCGAGCCGGATACGGCGGTGCCACAATACAGACGAAGCCTGTACTGCCGCGCCTTGGACTGGCTCCTCCCGGCCCGTCTCGAAGCCCAGGATACGCCACCCAACCGGGTGCAAGGTGACTCGGTGGCCTCCGCCCCTCGAGTCCGTCTGACTCAGGCTCCCGGGCTTCGAGTCGCACCGCGGACGCCCACGACGAGAATGAATGAAGTCAGAATCCAGCGAGACCGCGAAACGGGCGGCAGGCAGCGGGCCGCCATCTATCTGGTCGAGTTTCACAAGAAGTACGCGATCCCGGCGGCTTGCATCGTCTTCGTGCTCGTCGGCGTGCCACTTGCACTGCGGTTCCCCGGTGGACTGGGCATGGTGATCGGATTCGCCATGGTGATCTTCGCGGTCTACTACGTGGGCCTGATTGCTGGCGAGTCGCTGGCAAACAAGCTCGTCGTGTCACCGTTCTGGGCCATGTGGGCTCCCAATGTCGTGTTCGGCTCGCTGGGCGGTTTCGCATTGTGGCGCACCGCCCGGCGGGGCATCGGCGCGCGGGCTGGCCGACGGCGTAGGCCCGGCAGGGGCTTCCGCAGCGTCACGGCCGGAGCATGATCGGAGGCATCCTAGACCGCTACCTGCTACGGGAGTGGCTGAAGATCTTCTCGGTCACTACCATCGGTTTTCCATTGGTCGTGATCCTGTTCGAGATCACCGACAAACTGACCGACTACCTCGACCGCGATCTGCGGCCCGTCGAGATCGCAATCGCCTACTTGTATAGTCTACCCGACAAGGTGTTCCTCGTTCTGCCCGCCGCCGTGCTGTTCGCCACCGTGTTCAGCCTGGGCTCCATGCTGCGTCATTCCGAGCTGACTGCGGCAAAGGCCTCGGGCCGCAGCTTCTACCGCACCTTGGTGCCGATCCTCACCGCCGCATTCATGACTACAGCCATAGGCATAGTCTTGGGCGAGTTCGCGCCCGGGGCTACTAGAAAGCAACTCGAGTTGCTGGGGGAACTAGAAGTCCGCTCGCACAGCTCGAGACAGAACTTCGTGTACCGCGCCGATGCCGGCTGGGTGTACACCGTGCGCTCGCTCGATGTCGAACAGCGGCAGATGCTGGACGCAGTGCTCGAACGCGAGGGATCGGGAGATTATCCAACATTGGCGATACAAGCCAAGAACATCTTCTTCGACGATTCCACGGCAAGCTGGACGCTGCGCGACGGCTGGTTCCGTCTCGTCACGGAGACAGCCGGCGAAACGGCGTTCCGGTTCGATTCGCTGCGATTGCGCTACCTCACCGAGAATCCCGCCGACCTATTGGTGGAACCCAAGAAGCCGGAAGAGATGACTTACGCCGAGCTGGGACGTTACGTCGATGCGTTGGAGCGTTCCGGTGGAGATGGACGGAAGCTCAGGGTAGTGCGGGAACTCAAAGTCGCGGTGCCGGTCACCTGCATCATCATCGCCTTGTTCGGCGCCCCCCTGGTCATCGCGGCACCTCGGGCAACCGGTGCGTTCGGCGTCGCAATAAGCTTGGCCACAACCATGCTCTTCCTACTCTCGGTCCAACTGTCCCAAGCCATCGGAGCGGGCGGTGTTCTGCCGCCGATATATGCAGCGTGGTCGCCCAACATCGTGTTCGGCTTATCGGGCATCGTGCTGTTGAAGCGGGCACGGACTTGAGGAAAGTCTAGGACGGGAGGAGGGGAAGCGGCGAATCATGGATAACTACGGTTGGCTGTCGATCGCTCCACCGGTCGTCGCAATCGCGCTCGCGATCAAGACCAAACAGGTCTACTTGTCGCTCGGCCTGTTCGTGTTCCTGGGCTGGACGATAATGAGCTCGTGGAATCCCGTGGCCGGACTGATTCAGTCGGTCGAGGTCTATTTGGCGCAGGTCACGTCCGCCGATAACGCGCGAGTGTTGCTCTTCAGCTCCCTCATTGGGGCGATTATCACGCTGACACAGGCCTCGGGAGGGATGGACGGTTTCGTGAATCGGGTCGAGCGGGGCGGCCTGGCCAAGTCGCAGCGCTCTGTCGGCCTGCTCACCGTGGCTGTCAGCTTCTGCGTTTTTCTCGAGTCCAACTTCAGCCTGCTGGTCAGCGGATCAGTGGCGCGTCCACTGTTCGACAAATGCCGCATCTCCCGCGAGAAACTGGCCTACATCATCGACGCAACGTGCGCGCCGAAGCTGATACTCATCCCGCTGAACGCCTGGGGAGCATACGTCACCGGGTTGTTGTTGACACAGAACGTCACCAACCCAAACGCGCTCTTGTTCGCCGCATTGTCGCTCAACTTCTATGCGATACTCGCGATCTTGCTGGTGTTGGTGGTAGTCGTCACCGGGTGGAACTTCGGACCGATGCGCGAGGCAGAGCGGCGGGTGCGTGAGGAAGGCAAGCTGCTGCGTGACGGGGCAGAGCCACTCGTGTCGGAGGACGTATCCACGACGAAGGCTGTGGAGGGAGCGCCGCGACGCGCCGTCAACATGGTGCTGCCGATTCTGCTCATGGTGTTCACCGTTCCCGCCGTGTTGTGGCTGACGGGTGACGGCAGCATTCCGAATGGCAGCGGATCGCAGGCCGTTCTCTGGGGCGTCATAGTGGGACTGATCGTTGCAGTGGTCATGTATCGGTTGCAGGGGATCCTCAGTGTGAAGCAATCGACCGACTACATAATCCGCGGTGTCCAGGGTCTGATCCCGGTGGTGATCGTGCTTTCCCTCGCCTTCGCTATAGCGGCCACGACTTCGGCTCTGGGTACAGGTGAATTCGTGGCCGACGCTGCGCGGCGGGTGCTCAACCCCAACATCGTTCCCGCGATCGTGTTCCTGCTGGCCTGCTTCATCGCGTTCTCCACAGGTACCTCGTGGGGCACGTTTGCCATCATGATTCCCATCGTGATTCCCATGGTCGACGTAATCGGTCTCCACCCCGGACTCACCGTGGCGGCAGCCCTGGGAGGCGGGATATTCGGGGACCACTGCTCCCCGATATCCGACACGACCATCGTGGCCTCCATGGCATCCGCCACGGATCACATAGACCACGTGCGCACGCAGCTACCATATGCCCTCACGGCGGCCGGCGGTGCCACGGCACTGTTCGTCGTGTTTGGATCCCTGTTGTAAACACCTCGACGCCGCGCGACCGACCGAACCGTGACCGCTTACCCCGCGCGGTCGACGCCTATACCTTCTCCCCCATGAAGACTCTCCGCTACCTATCGTATACGGCGGCCGGGTTCGCCTATGCCCTGATCGTGCTGGGTGGAGTGGTTCGCATCACCGGATCCGGCCTGGGATGCGGCGACGACTGGCCGCTTTGTAACGGGCGCCTGATTCCGCCACTCGAAGACTACAGGACGTTGCTGGAGTGGGGTCACCGGCAGGTCGCCGTGATCCTGACGGTTCTCACCGCGGCGGTGGGAATCCAGGCGCTGCGAGCGCGCAACGAGCCGCGCGTCGCCGGCACCGGTGGCACGCTGTACCCGGCAATCGTTGCCGTCCTGTTGTTGCTGCTCCAGATCCTGCTCGGTGCCTTGACGGTCCTCTGGGAGCTGCCTCCAGCGACAGTGATACTGCACCTCGGCGTGGCCATGGCTCTGATCGCCACACTGCTAGTCACGGCGTTGCGGGCCGACGCAAGCATAGAGCCGTGCGGCGGGCAGGTACGGAAGGGATCGATCACCGCAGCCGCCGTTCTGGGAGGCGCCGTCATCTTGATGGGCGGATTGACGGCCAACCTCGGTGCCATGGGGGCATGCCTGGGATTCCCATTGTGCAACGGCCAACTGTGGCCGACCGGTAGCGCCGGCGGGCTTGCACACATCCAGTGGACTCACCGGCTGCTGGCCTTCGCGCTCCTGCTCCACCTGCTGGGGATGGTTGTACGACTGCGCAAGCTGGAGGTCCCGCCACGAGTGAAAGACGCCGTCTGGATAAGCTGCGCCGCAGCCCTAGTGCAGACAGTAGTTGCCGCGGTGATGATCCTCGCGTTGCTGCCACCGGTCTGGCGCGTATTGCACGTGGCGGTCGGAACGGCGCTGTGGGTGGCCTTGGTATACACGGCGTGGCTGGTGACGGATAGACCGGTGACCCGGTGACCCGGCGTCCCGGATGTTCAACAGTCGGATGGGGTGGGGGGCCTGGAAACGGGAAAACCGGGACCGCGTGACGCCGTCACCGCGCGACTATCAGCTCCGTCTGCGGCTCACGCGGCGTGACTTCGGGTCCGTCGTCCCATAGAATGACGTTGATCTCGCTGCGCATACCGAACCGGTCTGTCAGATAGACGCCTGGCTCGATCGAGAAGACTACCCCCGGTACCAGCGCGCGGATGTCGTTGGTTTCAAAGTTGTCCAGATGGGGCCCAGAGCCGTGCAGATCAGCATCGATCGAGTGTCCCGTGCGGTGGGTGAACCACTCCGCGTAGCCTCGCTCGCGGAGCAGGCCGCGCGCCGCGTCGTCCAACATCGCGCCGCTGATCACCTCCCCCCCACGCGCCGCTGCCCGTAGCCGTCCCACCGCAGCATCCCGAGCGTCCCGCGTCGCCTCCCATACGCTGACCACTTCCTCGGGTGGCGCGCTTCCGGAGAAGGCCATCCAGGTCTGGTCGGCCCAGCCACGACCGGCCTTCCAGCCGAACAGATCCAGCAGTACCACTTCGTCCCGCTGCAACACCCGCGAGTTACTCTCACTCGCGTAGTAGTGTGGGTTGGCCGAGTTGGGGCCGAACCCCACGATCGGAGGATCTTCGATCTGGAGTCCCAACCGGGACATCGCCTCGATCACGCGCTGCTGAACTTGGTACTCCGAAACCGAGCCGGCTTCGGCGATGACCGTCCGCAGCATGGTCCGCGCTATCCCTGCAATGGCCTCCGCGGCCGAACGATGGGCGTCGAGCTCCTCCGGTGACCAAGCGGCCGCGAACCGCGTCACTAGAATGTCCGATGGGACGACGATAGTGTCAAACCGCCCGAGCAGTTCCACCACGCCAGCCGGTACCCTGTCGAGGTACGGCACCGCGTTCTGGGTCGATACCTCCATGGCAACGCGCTTGCCGCCGAGCGTCTCTTCCAACAAAGCGTGCAGCTGCTGCCAGGTAGTGTAGTACGACACATCGGCCCCAATGTGGCTCACCGCATTGGTGTCGATGTTGTGCACGATACAGGTGGGCTTCCCGGCTGCCGGCAGCCACAGGAACAGTCGGCGAGTTACCATCCCCCGGTATTGGATGAGTCGCGCCGCCACCGGATTGAGGTTGTGGAAATCGTAGATCAACCAACCGTCGGCTCCTATATCCGCCAGCGCGTCCCGCAACTCTCGCTTGTCGATCCGGTCTATGGGAGCCATCGGTCACCAGCCTTGTTTGGTTCCGGAGTGCCAGCGACAGCGGTCATCGCCGCGGGCCACACAGACGTCATGCAGCATCGCACCCTCGAAATCCGCAACCGACCGCAGCATCTCGGCCAGGGCGGCTGAGTAGAAGCTGCAGCCGACCCCGGCGGGTGTGACCACAGTAGTTGGTGGATGCGCCTCGACCACGACGCCCTGTTCCGGATCGAGTGACATGGCAGCGCCAAAAACGCGCTCGGTCAATCGGGTGGCGGAGCGCAACCCAATGCGTCGTTTCGCACCCGATGGCGCCACCTTGTGCGCCAACTTCACCGCTCCCGGGAGCTGCTGCAGCGCGTGACGCGCGGCCAAGCGGCCGCCTTGGGAGAACGCCAAGCCCGCGTCGGCCCGGCGACCCACGAGTCGAAACAGCTGGACCACTTCGTCGGATTCGACAGCGTCCCTGCGTAACGCGAGCTGGCGATACCGCTCGATCTGGGCGGTGACCGTGGGGCTCATGCCCAGGCGTTTGGGGGTGAATTCGTCTTGGCATTCTGCGCTGCGCTCCGGTCCACGTTGGTCGATGGCGCGCACTGCCTGAAGCACCGCCAAGGGGATTATTGCATTGATGTGTTTGGCATCCACGGGCGTTTGACAACCGAGTAGGTAGATGGCGGCAAGTTAGCCTAGCCACGGTGAATGGACCAGGCCTGTTGCGCGGCGGCGTCCACGAGGCGATTCTAAACAGAATATGACGGTGACAGCTGCGCGCAATGTCGGATCACCCTGCAGTCGTACGGACGTCCCTTGACGGCAACGTCTGAGGAGCGGCGCAAGACCTTCGAGAGCGAGGCCCTGCCACATCTCGACTCCGTGTATCGAGTGGCTCTGCGACTTGCCAGGGACGAAGCTCAGGCAGACGATCTCACGCAGGAAACGATGCTCAAGGCCTACCGCTCGTGGCACCAGTACAAGAGCGGCACGAACGCGCGCGCGTGGCTGCTCACGATCCTGAGACATACTTTCATAAACGAGTACCGCAGGTCCAAGCGAGCCGGGGTTACGGTCGACATCGGTGAGATCGAGGGTTTCAGTGTGTTTCACGATGTGCAGGACGTCGATCCCGAGGGTACCTTCTTCAACCAGATCGTCGATGACGAAGTGATCCGCGCGATCGATTCACTACCCGATGAGTTCCGCGAGACGCTGGTGTTGAGTGACGTCGAACAGCTGTCGTACGCCGAGATAGCTGACGTCACCGGAGTGCCGGTGGGCACCGTCAAGTCCCGTCTGTTCAGGGCACGTCAGGCGCTGCAAAAGATGTTGTACGATTATGCCGTCGAGATGGGTTACATCCAGGGGGTGGAGCAATGAATGCCCCAGATTCGATTGACTGCAGGGCGGCTGCGGAGCAGCTCTATGCGTACTTGGACGGGGAGTTG
>Ga0209536_100001717_pt1 | contig 35867 bp, 32 predicted proteins | sample DeeMarSeWOR28_12_FD_187461 | JGI IMG/M metagenome (GOLD analysis project Ga0209536, IMG submission 187461) | Marine sediment microbial communities from White Oak River estuary, North Carolina - WOR-2-8_12 (SPAdes) (version 2) | ecosystem: Environmental > Aquatic > Marine > Intertidal zone >...
CCGGAGGGGACGCCCCCGCTCTTCACCGACTACACCTATGACAACCTCGGCGTTCCACCCAATCCTGAAAACCCCTTCTACTATCTCGGTGTGGAGCTCAATCCCGACGGGGCAGCGTTTGTGGACCTCGGTCTGGGAGCCGTTGTCAACGATCCAGAACAGAACGGCAAGTTCCGGGTCCCGACGCTGCGTAATGTGGCAGTGACGCCCCCGTATATGCACAACGGGGTCTTCCGCACACTCCGGGAAGTCGTTCTCTTCTACTCGACGCGCGATGTAGGCCCCTGGCCGGCACCGGAGGTGAAGGAGAACGTCAACACCCTGGAGCTCGGCAATCTCGGCCTGACGCACGAGGAGGTCGATGATCTGGTTGCGTTCATGAAAACGCTGACCGACGGCTCTCGGTAGCAGGAAGAGGAGGCCGAGAGGCCCTGGGGAGAAAGCACACCGCCCGGGGATTTCTCCCGGGCGGTGGCGTTAAGACGCGGGGGGGGATGGCTCGCCGGTCTCACCCGAAGAGAATGACCGCCGAGAAGAGAAGACCGTAGAGGATGTTCAGCTGGATCGTCTGAACGTTCGCATGCACCAGCGTGCGCTGCTCAAGATGGCGCACCATGTACTGGATGATGTACGCACCGTAGGCCGCCAGCAGGGCCGCCGGGAGCCACCAGAGCCATGTTGAACCAGGCGTGGTCGCAGCAAGCCAGAGATGCACAAGGAGCGCCAGGCCGAGGATTGCACCGTAGAGGTAGGGTGTCCGCCGGGTCCCCAGTGTGACCACCAGATGGTTCTTCCCCGTAGAAGCATCAGCCTCGAAATCGGGGATCTGATTGATCACCAGGATGTTCGCCGTGAGAAGGCCGACGGGGATTCCCAGGAGAAACCCGGTCCAGCCCAGGTCGAATCCGCCCAGTACCACGTAGCTCGTCCCCAGCGTAATGAGCGGCCCGAATGCCAGACCGATGGCCAGCTCGCCCAACCCGTGCCGGGCCACCAGCCGGACCGGGGGCGCCGTATAGAAGTAGCCAAGTGCCGCTCCGGTCAGCCCCAAAAGCAGCACACCGGTTCCCACCTGCCAGGTGAGGAACAGACCGATCGCCACCGCAACTGCAAGCAGGCCCCAGGCGAGCCTCCAGGTCCCGGCCAGATCGATCAGGCCCAGCTCGATGGCCCTGCTTCCACCGCTGTATTTGAGAAAGTAGGTTGCGTTGGCCTGGTCCGTCCCCCGCTTCCAGTCAAAATAGTCGTTGAAGACATTCGAGGCGAGATGGAGCATCATCACGCCCAGGAGTGTCAGGAGGAAGAGCCCTGTGGGAAACGGAGCGCCCCCCGGGAGCATCAGTGCGGCAAAGGCCCCGCCGATGAGCACCGGCATGATTGCCGCTGTCAAAAACGGTGCGCGCGTCACGACCAGCCAGCTCAGGAGCTTCGTGCCGAAAGAAATCGGCACCTCCACTGACTCCTCGATCGGTTCGGTCACCCCGCAGTAGCCGGTCTGGACACCGTCCCGGAATGTCGGCGTGATGCGGATGCGAGCCGGAAACTGTGTCCCGTCCTTGCGAACGAAGACCGTCTTCCCCTCGTAGATACTCTGCTCACGCGCTACCTTCAGCCATCGTTCAACATGCCCCAGGACGACCAGACCGGGCGAGAAAAGCGATACTCGCTTCTTCCCGATCACCTCCTCTGGCGTGTACCCGAAGATCTGTGCCGCGCCTTCGTTGTAGGTCTCGATCACGCCTTCGAGATCGCACGTGATCGTGCTCTTGACGCTTATCATATGGGTTCTCCTTGTGTAGATGCTCCTGTACCAGAACGACCTGTCTGCCCGTGCACGGCGGGAGACAGCCCTGGGCTAGTCTGCCCCCATGGTGAGGGGCGCCGCATAGCCGGTCAGTTCAGTGTACCCTTTTCCCGCAACCGGTTGATCGTGCAACAGTCCTCTCACCCGTACGCTTCCTTCCCAGTAGGTCACCCGCGTCGACTCCTCGGTGACGAGCTCCTGGTCGCGCAGTGTGGGCTCGACCGAAAGCTCCGCACCCAGCGATGGAATGCGGATCGTCCACCCTGAAGGATACTCCGCACCGCTCACCGTGCTGCGCCAAGTGTCGCGGACCACCACCGTGAAATCATGGCTATCGAGACCTCGCGCGGTGCCATCCCGGAGCGTGTGGGTGCCACTGGAGTTCGTGTCCGGAGAGCCATCGCGGCGGCGGAGCTGGTATAGCATGAGCTCCTCGCCGTTGTCCAGCTGCATGCTGAACCAGTCCCACCCGATCTGCGCGGTCTCGAGCTGCGATGTACCCCACTCGCGGTCCAGCCAGCCCTCGCCCGTAACCTGATGGGGTGTGCCGGCAATCTCGAGCACTCCCTCTATCGTCAGCCTCGGTATCGAATAGTAATGCGTCGCATTGTGCTCTGAACCCCCTTTTCTGCTGTATCCTCCGTCGCCGTTCAGGACCGGCTCTTTGGAGGCAATGAGCACGAGATCGAGCGCGATCGAATCGCCCGATGCGCGAAGCACGTGGTACCGGCCCAGCGCCTCGGCGCTCCATCGCTCGATCCACACCCGGTACCGATCGGTGCGTGCACCAGCATCGTCGAGCTCGCTGCCCCGGCTGATCTTCTCGGCCCAGAAGAACGTACCCCCCTCTTCGTCGGTCAGGGCAAAATGCCCGAAGAAGAGCTGCCGGGTCCGCCAGCGCGATCCCTCGGCACCGGCAGGAGCAAGTGCGTGCCGGAAGAACGTCAGCTGAAATCCGTACGGCCTCCCCTGCGCCGTCGTGAGGTGGCCGGTGTAGTACCACCACTCCGTCTGGAATTCCGGATGGGAGGCGTGGTCGCGGGGAAACTCGATCGGCCTGCCGGGCTCGGCATAGGCAAACTCCTCTGGCACCGGCTCGCACGAGAGTTGGAGCGGCGCCGTCCCGACCCCCGCCAGCACCGCAAGCCCACCTAGTACTCGCCACAGCGATGGGAATTTACTCATATCGGAGCGCCTCCGCAACGGGTTTTCGGCCCGCAAGCACGGCCGGCCAGACCGCCGCCAGCATCGCAATCACCACGGAGGCCACGCCCGCCATGAAAAACGTCGATCCCTCGGGATGGAACTGAATAGTCCAGCCGAATGACTGTTTGTTGATAACATAGACCAAAATCAGCGAAAGTCCGAGCCCGGTCAGGCTCCCGACACCGTGTGCGATCCCCCCCATGAGACCGCCCTGAATCAGGACCATCCGCCGAATTGAGCCCGCACCGGCCCCCACCGCACCAAGAATCCCCAGCTCCCGCTTCCGCTCGATGGTGATGGTCAGGAGCGCGCTGGCCACTCCGATCCCCGCAACCACAGCGGCGATTACCTGAAGCGCATAGGTAATGGCGAAGGTCTGATCGAAGATCTTCAGAATATGCCGGCGAAGCACGGCATTGGAAAAGACCAGAAGATCGTGGGTGGCCGAGAAGCGCTCTTCGATCTTCCGGATCACCCCGTTGAGTGTTGCTGGGTCCCGCAGTGCAATCGCAACGTCGCTCACCGTCGTGTCACCCCACAGCGTGTTGAAACGATCCCGTTCCATCAGGATCATCCCACCGTCGGAGGTGTAGTCATAAAAGACGCCCGCCACGGGAAACATCCGCTCGCCCCGGGGTGTCGGAAGCACCAACGTGTCTCCTTCAGCCACCCCGCGACGCAGCGCAAAGGGCTCGCTGACCAGTACCGCCTCCCCGGCTTCGGCCTGCTGGACGATCCGGCGATGATCCCCCGAGCGAAACGTGAGCCTGCCCGCCCGATCCGCCGCGCCGATGCCGACCGATGCGAGCGTCGTCGGCCTGTCGCCGAGCTGGACTCTGTAGGAGCGGTATGTGTCGACCGTCCGGACCTCGGGAAGCTCCCGCAGATAGCGGACCACCTCCTCGGGAAGGGGGCTCTGGACGGAGGCCGAAACCGTGTTCGACTGCAGCCCGACGAACACGTCAAACCGCACCGATTGCTGGATCCAGCGGTCGACGGTGGTCCGGAAGCTCCGGATCATGGTGTCCACCCCGATCACCATCGCCAGCGCCGCGGCAAGCGCACCCACTGCGACCGACGTTCTCCGGAGCGTCGCCGAGAGCGCGTCACAGGCCAGCGCAGCTTCGACCCCTAGGAGTGCGCGCAGCGGCTTGCGCAGACCGCGTGCAACGGCAAGGACAATCGGAGAAGTGAACATCGCACTGCCCAGCAGCAGGAGCGCCGCGGCGCTGAACCCGAACACGGGGACGCCGCCCAGGGGAGGAAGCAGGACCGCAACGGCAGCCAGGACAAGCACCGAGGTCCCTGCCAGGACGATGGCCGGAAAGTGGCGCCGGAACTTCTGCTCCACCGTCCCGGCAGCCATCGTCTCCCGCACCGGTGAGCGCGCCGCCTCCAGTGCCGGAGCAACCGCCCCGAGGAGCGATGCGGCCACCCCCAGCAGAAGGCCTTGCAGGAGAACGGCCGCGTCTGCGGGTATCTCCTCGACCGCAACCAGGATATAGAGCACCGAGACGGTCGAGGCGACCTGGTCGACTGCCCCCCGGGCAAGGAGCATCCCCCCACCGATCCCCGCCGCCGAGCCGAGGATCCCCACCACCAGGACCTCCACCACAAAGAGGAGAAAGATCGAGCCGCGACCGGTCCCCACCGATCGAAGCGTGCCGATCTCCTTGCGCCTGCGGACGACTCCGGTCAGAACGGTATTATAGATGAGAAAGATGGCCACAAACGTCGCCACAACGGCCAGGGCGCTAAGATTGAGATCGAAGGCGCGCAGCATCTTGACCGTCTGCCCGCTGCGGGCCTCAGGGCGCATCACGAGGATGTTGGCCGGGAGGAGCGCAGCAACCCGCTGCTCCACCGCCGCAAGCTGCTCCTCGGGGATCTTCAGGTCGATCCGGTCGACCACACCCTCCCTGCCGAAGAGCTCCTGCGCCGCCGCGATGTCCATGACGCCAAGGTTCCCCCCCATGGCACGCGCCGGGCCGTCAAGCTCAAGCACACCGCGTACGACGACGGACTCACGCCGGCCATTGACAGCGAGCCTCAGGCTGTCGCCCGGATGCAGGCCGTAGCGCTCGGCAATGACCGAGGAGAGCAATATGGCGCGGGGCTCGAGCAGCAACGACAGTAGCGCGCTGCCGTCACCCGCGGTGCCCGTAGGTGAATAGGTCCGGAACGCCCTGTCGCTGAAGACGTCAATGCCCATAACGATCACGGGCCGGTTGTCCCGAGCCACAACCGGCACCGCCTCGATGACCGGTGTGACCGGCCCGATCCCCCGCAGCGCGCGGACGGCCGGATATATGCGCTCGGGGACTCCGGTGCCGTCGGTGGAGACGATCTGCAGCGTGGCTGTGCCGGAGATGGCGTCGACCGTGGAGGAAAAGGAGTTGAAGGCGGCGACGTTCGCCAGCCGGATGCCGACGAATACCGCCACACCCAGCGCGACTCCGAGAATGCTGAGGCCCGTCCGGAGCGGCTCCCGGAGAAGATGGCGGAACGTTACCTGTCGGAAGAGCCGGATCATGTGACGATCAGACCGTCTTTCAATGCAATCGTGCGGTCGGAGGCCCTGCCGAGCTCGCCGCTGTGGGTGGCAACGATCAGGGTCTTGGCGTACTTGCGCCGGAGATCCGTCAGCACCTCCAGCACATGCTCCGCATTGCGTGAGTCGAGATTGCCGGTGGGCTCGTCAGCCAGGAGCATGGGGGGATCGTTGATGAGTGCGCGAGCGATGGAAGCGCGCTGCAGCTCTCCCCCGGAGAGTTCATGGGGCAGATGGTCCAGGCGGTGCCGGAGCCCCACCTCAGCCAGCAGCATCAGCGCCCGCTCCTCAACGCTCTCGGCAGCGGTCCGGGCCAGGTACCCGGGAAGGGCTACATTTTCCAGGACGGTCATCGTCGGCATCAGGTTGAAGAATTGAAACACGATCCCGATCTCCGTGCGCCGCATCGCCGTCCGCGCTGCCTCCGGGAGGGTGGTGATTTCCCGCCCGCCCAGCAGCAACTGCCCGGCACTGGCGGTGTCGATCCCACCGATGAGGTTCAACAGCGTGCTCTTCCCGCACCCGCTGGCCCCCATCAACGTGACATACTCCCCACGACCGATGCGAAACGACACCTCACGCAAGGCCGTGACCTGATGGGCTCCTCGTGCATACACCTTGCCGAGACCCCGGCCTTCGACGGCCGGAGCAGCGTCGGGACCCTCCGGCACCTCCGCCGAGAGCGTGCCCTCGTCAGGCTGCGGAGGAGCACACGGGTCTCTCGACCGTAGCTCGTCAACTTGCTCCATAGAGCGCTCCTGATGGCCTGGCCGACCCACAGCTGCGGCACGACGCGCCGGAGAGGCCTCCGCGCTACGACCCGCCCCGGGGGGAACGGCCGGGAATGTCATAACTGAAACTATAACAACAATTTAGCAGAACAAGTTCACCGCTCCGGCGGACTCCTCTGCGGTGCCGCCGGAGACCCACCGGGCCCACGCGCACCACACCGGGGACGGCTTGACAATCAACAACCCCCTGGGTACCTTCGTCACAGGCGACTCCCGCAGGAGTCGCGCACCAAGTCGTCAGACAGTTCTCCCGGCGGACACCGACTGCGACCAGCAGGAAGGGACTCTGCAGAGGGACAGCACCCATGGGTGAGTCACACCACAATGATCCAAAGGCTGCATCGCGGAGCTCGATTGGCCTGGGCATAGCCATCGGAGCAGCCATCGGCGCCGGCATCGGGGCAGCGATCGAGAACATGGGAACCGGTCTGGCCATCGGCGTGGCACTGGGTGTGTCATTCGCAACCTACATCGACAAGCAGCGGCACGGCCGAGACCACCCGAGAACCGGCTAGCCACAGCCGACGCGCCACACGGACGATCCTCCCTCCGGAGACGGGATCCCGTTTCCGCACCCGCGGACACCTGCCAGCCGGGCGCCCGCGCAACATCTACCATTATCCTCTTCACCCCGAGGCGCAGCATGACAGCATCGTCATTCAGAGCACAATACCGCGGCGCGGCGTTCTCAATCTTCGCCCATGTGCTTGCCCTGTTCGCAGGGTTCTCTCTGCTGGCCACGGTGTTCGAGTTTCCCGAGATTCTGCGTCAACCCGCTCCCTATCGCCTCGAGCTCTACCTGCGGCATCAACCAGCGGTCCAAGCACTCTACTGGATGCTGGCCATGACCGGCTTCACTCAGATCGCCATGACGGTGTTTCTTCACCGGTCGTTCCGTGAGAGAAGCTCCACCGTGCTGAGCTTCGCGCTGGTCTTCGGCATCCTGACCGGCATATTGCAGACCATGGGGTTCATCCGCTGGGCCATCCTCATGCCGTATCTGGCCGCACAGATGGCCGACCCCGCAGCCTCGGCAACAACCCGGGAGGCGGTCGCGCTGGTCGAAGGAGCGTTCAACCGCTACGCGGGGATGGCTCTGGGAGAGCATACTGCCAATCTCTGTCTCGGGCTCTGGACCGGCCTCCTGGGAATCGCCATGGCCCGCGCCCGCCTGGTGGACCCCCGCCTGGCATGGGGCGGAGTGTTCATCGCCCCGCTGGCCTTCATCCTGGCGCTGGAACAGCTCGGCGTCTCCGGCTGGCTTCTGGAAGCCGTCACGACGTTCGGCTTTCCGCTCTGGGCGGTCTGGCTTATCCTGCTCGGCGTCTCGCTTCTCCGCACTGACGCCCACACGGGCATCCCCCCCCGGATGACCTGGAGAACCGTTCTGGGGGGAGGAGCGCTCTACTGTGCCATGATTATCTCTTCACTCTTCGAATAGCTCCCGGAGGTGTGCCTGATGCCCATCCGTATGTCCACGGCGTTCGTCGTCATGCTGATCGTGGCAGTTCCCCTGGTTGAATCGTGTGGACCCGAAGCACGTGATGACCGCTCCAGTGCCCGCCTCGCCGCCTTCACCGACTCCATCACGGTTCCGGAGACGCCGGAGAATACCTACGATGCCGCCACCGGCGACATCAGTCCATGGTGGGATCACTCGATGTCCGAGACACCCTCCAGACTCTTCATCGAGCCGCGCCCAGGGGGCGGCTTCATCGAACTGTTCAACGAAGACGGGGATGGAGCACTCCATGCCACCGTCATTGTGGCCGAACGCGGCAAACGCCTCCGCTTCGAGGGTCCTCTCGGCCTCTCCGGCATGGCCGTCACGGTCGTCACCACCTACGACTTCCGCCCGCTCGGATCGGATTCGACTGTGCTTACCTACACGGTGCGGATGAGCGGCGAGCTGCCCGAGGGGCTCCCGGATGTCGTGCGCACGACGTGGCACCATTTCATGGGCGAGCGCTTTCGATCATACATCGAATCCGGCCGACACCGAGAGTCGGCTCGATGAGGCCGGCGCAAAGGTTGATACTCTGGTCCCTGACACTTATGACAGGTTGCAGCGCACCGCTTACGCAGCACCCGGGACGACAGGTCGAGCGCACCCTCACCGCAGAGTCCCCCCTCTCGGTCTCCTACCTGCTCTACCTCCCGCAGAGCTACGGGAAGACGCGCGAGCGATGGCCGCTTGTGATCTTCCTCCACGGTTCCGGAGAGCGCGGGACGGACCTCGAGCTGGTCAAGCGCCACGGCCCGCCCCGGCGCGTTGAGGAGGGCGCAGACTTCCCGTTCGTTCTTGCCTCGCCCCAGTGTCCACTGGGACGCTGGTGGTCTATCGATCAACTGGACGCGCTCCTCCGCCACTTGACCGCAACGCTCGAGGTCGACACCGACCGTGTGTATGTCACCGGCCTCAGCATGGGGGGATTCGGCACCTGGTCCCTGGCGCTGGAATTCCCCGACCGCTTTGCAGCGATCGCCCCGGTCTGCGGTGGCGGTATCCCCTATCGGGCGAACCTCCTGCGCGACCTTCCCGTATGGGCCTTTCACGGCCGGAAGGATCCGGTGATCCCGCCCTCTTACTCCGTGGAGATGGTCGAGGCCATCAATGCGGCGGGAGGCAACGCCCGACTCACGATCTATCCCGATGCCGGCCACGATTCCTACACCGAGACATACGCGCGCGCGGACCTGTACGAGTGGCTCCTCGCACAGCGCCGCTCAGCCGCTCCCCGGTAGGATCCCCATGCCCTGGCCGCTCCGCATGACACTCACCATTGCCTTGCTCTCCCTGCCGATTGGAGTCTACGTTGCACTCCGCATCGCCTCAGCACTCAGGGTGAGCACATCGCTTCCGGCCTGGCGGTGCCGGCTGGCAGCTCTCGCCCTGCTCGTGCCGGTCTACCTGCTTCCGCTCCTGACGCTCACCAGATATCTGAGCGGCTCGGGCGGCTTCATACCGGCGGAGATCCAGCCCATCACACTCCTGGACACCGCCCCGCTCTACCTGTTCTGGTGGGGGATCATTGTCATGCTCGAGGCGTTTCCCTACCTGCTCACACTCGATCTTCTCTTCCTCCCGCTGCTGTTGATGAAGCACGCCCGCCGTCGCTGGCGCGAGCCGGCTGCCCATCTCCGGCTCACGATTGTCCTGCTCTTCATGATCTACGTCCCTGTCCGCTCCGCCGCCGATACCTTCTCCATACGGTGGAACGACCTGCGGGTCCGGATCGAAGATCTCCCGCCATCGCTGGAGGGGGTTCGCATCGGGCTCATCGGCGACCTGCAGTTTGACGCGTATACGGGAGAAGAGAAGGCACGGAGGATGCGCTCGATTCTCGATCAGGCCCGTGTCGATCTCGTGATTTTTGCCGGCGACCTAGTCACCTCGGGACGGAGCTTCATCCCGCTGGGTATCCGCTCCCTCTGCCCGCCGCCCATCCGGGGCGCCAGTATCGCGGTGATCGGCGATCATGACTACTGGTCGGATCGCGCCACGATTCCTGTCGCCATGCGGGAGTGCGGCTGGACGTTTCTGGAGAACGACACGACAACGGTGTACCTTCGCGGCGAGGCGGTCCACATTACGGGATTGACTCATGTGTACAGCTCGCGGCTTGACAGCCTCGCCATGGAGGCGGCACTGGCCACGGTTCCGCAGGCCGTGCTCCGGCTCCTTGTGGCACACCAGCCCGCCATCCCGCTGGTTGCCGCCGCCGAGCGGCACGGCCTCGACCTGGTTCTGGCGGGCCATACCCACGGGGGGCAGATCGTCTTTCGCCCCTTCGGTATTTCTGTCACGCCAAGCCACTTCGAAACCCGGTACGTCAGCGGATTGTATACGGCCAGCGCAACCGCTGTCGTTGTCACAAACGGCATCGGCTTCACGCTCACGCCGATCCGCTACCATGCGCCGGCGGAAGTCACCACCATCACACTGAGTGCGCGCCGGATCAAATGAACGCCCCCGGTAGCATCAAGAGACAATTGTGACAGACCATCTCTCCTCGGAACGCTACGCCGGGATGAGCTATCGCCGCTGCGGACGAAGCGGACTGCTGCTCCCGGCGATCTCGCTGGGACTCTGGCACAACTTCGGCGCGGTCGACTCCTATGACCATGCCCGGGCAATCCTGCTCCGGGCGTTTGATCTCGGCATCACACACATCGACCTGGCAAACAACTATGGACCGCCGCCTGGATCTGCCGAGGAGACCTTTGGACGCATCCTCCGGGAAGAGCTCCGGAGCCATCGCGATGAGCTTCTGCTGTCCACCAAGGCGGGCTATCGGATGTGGCCCGGCCCGTACGGCGAGTGGGGCTCGCGAAAGTACCTCGTTGCAAGCATCGACCAGAGCCTTCGGCGCATGGGGGTGGACTACGTCGATATCTTCTATCACCACCGGCCCGATCCCGACACTCCGATGGAAGAGACAATGGGAGCGCTAGATTTCATCGTGCGGAGCGGCCGCGCCCTCTATGCCGGGATCTCTTCCTACTCCCCCGATGAGACCCGCGCGGCAGTCGCCATCCTGCGACAGCTCGGGACGCCCTGTCTGATCCACCAGCCCGTGTACAACATGTTCAACCGATGGATCGAACCGGGGCTCTTGCAGGTGCTCGAGGCCGAGGCTGTGGGATGCATCGTCTTCTCTCCGCTGGCGCAGGGGCTTCTGAGCAACCGGTATCTGGAGGGGATCCCGCAAAACTCCCGGGCAGCGAAGCCACACGGGTTCCTGCGCCCCGAAGAGATCACCCCCGAGAAACGGAGGGCCGTCCAGGAGCTCTACACACTGGCCCTGGCACGCGGCCAGACGATGGCACAGATGGCTCTCAGTTGGGTGCTCAGACACGCGGCCGTCACCTCCGCCCTGGTGGGGGCCAGCAGCATCGAACAGATCCAAGAGAACGCCCGGGCACCCGCAGCGGCCCCCTTCACACCTCAGGAGCTCGAGGCGATCGACCGGATCACCGGGCAGACGGCCCGGGACCATGGAGGCTGAACAATGAAGGCACTGCTGCTGCGACGGATCGGTCCCCTGACCACGGAGGACCCGCTGGAGTGGGGCGAGCTGCCGGATCCAGTTCCGAAACAGGGCGAGGTGCTCCTCCGGGTGAGTGTGTGCGGGGTCTGCCACACCGAGCTCGATGAGATCGAAGGGCGGCTGCCTCCCCCCCGCCTGCCAGTCATCCTCGGCCACCAGGTCGTCGGACGCATCGAAGCACTCGGACCCGGGGTCGATGACCTGCGGCCGGGAACGCGAGTCGGGGTGGCGTGGATCCACTCGAGCTGCGGATCGTGCCCCCACTGCATGGGCGGCCGTGAGAATCTCTGTCCGGAGTTTCGGGCAACCGGCAAGGACGTCCACGGAGGATACGCCCCCCTGATGACGGCGCCCCGCGCCTTCGTCTATCCGATCCCGGAGGGTCTTTCTGACGCCGAGGCCGCGCCGTTGCTCTGCGCCGGCGCAATCGGCTTCCGCGCGCTGCGGCTCTCCGGGATGGAGAACACCCGTGTCCTGGGCCTCACGGGATTCGGAGCCTCTGCACACCTGGTGCTGAAGGCCGCCCGACACCTCTATCCGGACTCCCCCATCGTGGTCTTTTCCCGCAGTCCGGCGGAGCAGGAATTTGCCCGGGAACTCGGGGCAGCTTGGGCCGGGGGAATCGGAGAGAGGGCTCCGTGGCCGGTCGACTGCATCATCGACACCACCCCGGCGTGGAAACCGATCGTCGAGGGCCTCGGGGTGCTCGCGCCCGGAGGACGCCTGGTCATCAACGCGATCCGAAAGGAGCCAGGGGATCAGCAGGAGCTGCTTCGGCTGGAGTATCCGGACCACCTCTGGATGGAGAAGCAGATCACCAGCGTCGCAAACGTCACCCGGGAGGATGTGCGCGACTGTCTGGAACTTGCCGCACAAATACCGATTCGTCCGGAAGTGCAGCGCTTCGAGCTCCGGGAGGCCAACCGTGCCCTTCGCGAGCTCGCCACGCGAAAGATCCGCGGTGCCAAAGTGCTGGATATCGCCGGGTCGGCCATGCCCTAGGACGAATCACTCCTGTGCCGGGCTCGGCAGCGCTTCAACGCGCGTCCAGATCTCGGAGCGGCCGAAGAGCGGAATGATCACATAGCCTCTGAGCTCGAGCGTCTGCTCATCCTGCAGGATCATCTTGGCACTGTAGGTGTCTCCGCTCTCCGGATCATAGATCGATCCCCCGGTCCACTCCCGCTCCCCGTCGTAGGCAAAGCCCTCCATGACCCTCAGACCAAGGACAGGACGCGAACGAAGGGAATCCACCGGGTTCTCTCTGTCCTCGACAGGGCGACCATCTTCCATCGGTTCCTTCAGCCAGAGGATCCGGCCGCAGAACACCTCCCCGCACCGGTAGACCTCCATCACGGCTTTCCCCTCCGCCGTGCGCCACAGCCCCGTCGCGTCGTCCGACTCACCCGCAGCGCAGCGCTGCACCCCCGCGACCAGAGCGGTAAGCAACACGACGCGCTGCATGAGAGGGAGCCCCTTCCAGATCCGATGCATCGTCTAGTCTCCGTGCCGTGTCTTGAATCCCTTCACCATCCATCCCCGGACCAGAAGGAGCGCCACCGGCGTGGTAATCGCGATCATGCCGTGGATAAACCACATCATCTCGGTATTCATCGCCGAGGGAGGAACGCCTTCGGGACAGTACCGCATCAGGAACCACCCCGAATACAGGCTCGTAATCACCTTGGTCAGGAACCACGGGAACTGCCCCAGTCCCATGTAGATGCCGGTCATGTTCGGCGGCGCGACCTCCGCAATCCACTGCAGGAATCGGGGGGACCAGATCGCCTCCCCCACCGTCATGATGAGCAGGTAGGCAAAGAGGGTCCAGATATTCGGTCCGAGGACCAGCAGGAAAGTGGGCGCGGCCATGATAAACGTACCCCAGATCATCATTGAATAGGTGTTCCGGCCGATCGTCATGGCCGCGACCAGGGGCGTGAGAACGAAAATCAGGAGTGGGCTGACGTTGACAAAGAACTCGAAGTTCTCGCTGACGATCCCCTCGAAGGCGCGGTTGCAGTACTGCGGAAGTGTCAGCCAGTTGTGTGCAAAGAGGGTCTGCACAGGTATTAGGAGAAAGATGAAAGCAAGGAACCGCGTGTCCCGGAGCGGGAAGTTGCGCACATAGGTGCGCACCCGCTCCATGCGCGACGGCGTTTCGGCCGCCGGCGCCCGCGCTGCGCTCCGGCCCGAGCCGGCACGGGCGATCGCCCGCTCCGTCGCCCTGCGGGTCAGGAAGACAGCAACCACCACGATGCCCACGACCGTCAAAGCGACGTAGACCCAGAAGACTCCGGTGATGCCGAACGCCTTCCTGATGGGAGGCGACACCAGCCCCGGGAGAAACCCCCCGAGGTTCATGAGGGCATAGAGCATGGCATAGCCCATGGCCGCGGCGCGTTCATCGGCGAAGAGCTTCACGGCGGCATAGCATGCCGGCTGATAGATGCCGTAGCCCAGGATGATCCCCAGTAGGCCTGCCATGGCAACCAGGTGCGCACTCGACCAGAGCCCGGGAGGACCCGCCTCCGGGCTGAGGGTGAGAAGGACCCGCCCGACCAGCATCAGTGACAGGGAAACGAGGAGCGCCTTTCGAGGCCCGACAACGTCGACGGTGGCCCCGAGGATGAGCATCGCAATGGTAATGCCCGCGGTGAGAAACCCGACCATCCTCCCGGCATCGATGTCGTCCAGCCCGATGGTGCTGTTGAAGAAGATCGCCAGCAACCCGACCACACCGAAGTAGGTGAGGCCTTCGAGGATGTAGGAGAGATTGATGCCCCAGAGCGCGCGAGGGGCATGCAGGAGATCACCGAAGGGACCGATGAGTTCCCGGGCAGCCTTTCGGAGAGGCCCGTTGTCGGCGGTGGACACTGGTTGGTCGGACACGGATAGTTCCGGGACGGTCCTGAAACAGAGCGCGGGCGCGGAGGCCGGAGTGAAAGACTAGCAAAACCCCGCCAAAGAAACAACTCTCTCTCCCCCTTCATGCGTGCGGAGTTGACTTTGGCACCCCGGCGGCTAGATTCTACGGCATGCATGAGCGCACCGGAGACCCCAGCCCTGCTGAGCAGATGACGGCCCTCTTCCAGGAGGTCCTCCCCCGTACCGTGGCGTCCTTCGAGAAGCGACCGCAGCAACTGGTCATGGCCACCGAAATCAGCAAGGCGCTCGAGTCTTCAGACCATCTGATCATCGAGGCTCCGACAGGCGTCGGCAAGTCTCTGGCCTATCTCGTCCCGGCCCTCCTCTTCGCTACAGGCGCCCATCGCAGCGGGATCATCTCCACGCACACGCGAAACCTCCAGGAGCAGCTTCTGCGCAAAGACCTTCCGGTGGTGCGCGCCGCACTGAAGATTCCCTTCGAGGCCGCCGTCCTCAAAGGGCGCCGGAACTACCTCTGTCCGGCCCGGCTGATGAGCGTACTCGCCTCCCCGGGGGCGCTGTTTGATCAGGAGGGAGAGCGCCAGCTCGCCGCCCTTCAGGCCTGGGCGGCATCCACGCCCGATGGTGAGATCGACCATCTGGACTTTGCCGTGCGGCCGGATGTCTGGGAGATGGTCTGTTCGGAACCAGGCGTGTGCAGCGGTTCGAGCTGCGGAGCCCGATGCTTTCACCGCCGGGCGTATGAACGGGCACGCCGCGCAGACTTGGTCATTATGAATCATGCACTCTACTTCGCGCTCTTTGCTGCCGAGGAGGGTGAGGATCGTGCCGGATTTGAGAATGCGTTCGTGATCTTCGACGAGGCCCACACCCTCGAGGCCGTCGCAAGCGCGGGATCCCGCGTCTCACGTTCAGGCCTCCTGCGACAGCTTCAGCACCTCTACGACCCCCGCACGCGGCGAGGCGTCCTGGCCCGCACCAAGCCCGGCGGACGAACCGCAGCGGGACGCGCCCTGCGCGCGGCCGGTGCCTTCTGGGAATCGGTCCGGGCCCTGGCCGGGCAGCGCCCCAACGCCCACCGAGCGGGAGACTCGCTGCTGGTGCGCCTCCGGCATCCGCTCCTCTCACCCACGACGCTCGAGCCGGTCTTCGCAGAACTCCATGAGATGCTCCTCCGTATGACCGAGGCGAGTGCGGAGCCCGCACTGCAGAAGGAACTCGCCGTCGCCCGCCGACAGCTGCGGGAGACCGAACTCCGTCTGGCAGATCTCCTCGACTGCGCCGATCCGGGTGCCACCTACTGGGTGGAATGGCACACGCGGCCCCGATCAGCAATCGCGCTCTGCTCGGCACCGATCGATGTCGGCCAGACGATGCAGGAACGGGTCTTCCGCGATGGGATACCCGTCATCCTGACCAGCGCCTCGCTCGCCGTGGGAGGAGACCTGCGCTACTACAGCAGGCGCATCGGAGCCGGAGCGACACCCACGCTCGTGCTGGATTCCCCGTTCGATCACCGTCGACAGATGAGGATTGCGCTCCCCCGGGGATGCCCCGATCCCCACGACCCGACCTACCTCGACTCGATTCCCGGGTGGATCCTGGAATCGATCCGCCGCAGCCGGGGGCGCGCCCTGGTGCTCTTCACCAGCGCCGTGTCGATGCACGCGGCCGCCGAGGCCCTCTCCGCCGCCCTGGCGGCAGAGGGAATTCACCTCCTGGTCCAGGGCATCGGCGCTCAGCGCGACCAGCTGCTCGAGGAGTTCCGCCGGGACGCGAGCTCGGTGCTCTTTGGGCTCGACAGTTTCTGGTTCGGCGTCGACGTCTCAGGCAAGGCACTGGAGCACGTCATCATCGTTCGCCTCCCCTTTCCCGTGCCGGCGCATCCAGTGATCGAAGCACGCCTCGAGGCCATCCGGTCCGAGGGAGGTCACCCATTTCTGGAATATATGCTTCCAGAAGCGGTTCTGAAGCTCCGTCAGGGCGTCGGGAGGCTGATCCGCTCAGCAACCGACAGAGGAATGGTCACCATTCTCGATTCACGAATCCTCAAGAAAAGTTACGGACGCGTCTTCCTCGCCTCCCTGCCGCACTGTCCGGTCGAACTCTGGACCCCGGGCAGCGATCCGGAGGAGATCGACACGGCCATCTGGTGACCTCGCACACCGAGAAAGCACTTGCGAGTTATGAGAATTCTGGTATCTTCCCTGCGTTCATGCTGACCGATCCAGCAGCGACGCCCTCATCAACCCTCAAGGAGGAGCAATGGCCAAAGCAATGTCAAAGGCGGCACTGGTTGCCCACTTTGCCAACACATACGATCTGAAGAAGAAGACGGTCGCCTCGATGTTCGAGGAGCTCGCTCAGATCGCCTATCGTGAGGCACCGAACTCGTTCACCATTCCTGGGGTCGGGAAGCTCGTCCTGGTACAGCGCAAAGCGCGTCTCGGCAGAAATCCCAAGACAGGAGAAACGATCCAGATCCCGGCAAAGACGGTAGTGAAGTTCCGGATCGCCAAGGCGTGCAAGGAAGCGGTTCTCGGAAAGAGGTAAGCCCTCCGCCTTTCATCGATCGGTCCGCTGGTGGTGCAAAGTCCCGTCCCGTGACGGGACTTTGTCGTCTGCGCCTCCCCCGGGGCGGGGTTGATTGAAACTCAGGGGTCGGTTTCGTACATTGCCCCGGTATGAAAAATCCGGTGGTCGCCGTCAGGTCGTTCCTCAACACCCTGGGTCCGGTCGAGCAGGCGCAGATCGTCGCCTCGACGGCTGTCGTGGTCACCATGACCACCATCATCAGCGCGATGGTGCTGACTGGGCAGACGCCGCGGCTGATGGATTTCATCAGCATCCTGGCGGTGGGGACCATCGGCTTCGTCTCGGTCTACTTCTCCCTGCAGTACAGCCGCCAGCTTGACGAGCAGCGGCGGCAGCTCCTGGCCCTCTACAGCATCGCCGAAGCCGTCAGCAGCGTGACCGAACTCGACGAGGTGCTGGAGACCGCCCTCACCCGGATTGCAGACATCCTGAAGACGCACGTCGGCTGGGTCTATCTGCTCGACGGCGACACCCTCGTTCTGAAACGCTCCACGGGAACGGAGCTGGACTTCCTGGAAATCGTCGGAGGCCTCGGACGGTCCCCGAACCTCTGGGTCAATCAGCCCCGCGTTCAGCGCGAGCCCCTCCACGAGGGGCCGCACCTCGTCAGCCGGGAGCTCAAGCAGCTCGGGGTCCAGTCCTGGGCCTCGATCCCCCTGCGGACCAAAGACGACGTTCTGGGAGCCCTGATCGTGGGCTGCCCCTCCTACGAGCTCCTCTCCATGAGGCAGGCAGAGCTCATGGAGGCCTTTGGTAACCAGATCAGCGTTGCCCTGGGTAACGCACAGCTCTTCAGCCTGCTCCGGACCTCCGAGCAGCAGTACCTGGACCTCTACGAGAACGCCCCCGACATCTACCTGAGCGTCAACAGAGGACACACCATTGCCGGCTGCAACCAGACTGGCGCCACCACGCTGGGGCTGAGCCGGCAGGAGATTGTGGGACGTCCGTTCGAGTCCCTCTTCGTGCCCGACCGGCGGGAGTCGGTCTGGAAACACGTCGAACACATGTTCAGCGAGCGGCAGGGGCTACGGAACATCGAAGAACAGATGGTCAGCGGTTCCGGTCGCCACTTCTTCGTCAACCTCCATGCCTCGCTCGTCCTGAACCTCGGCGGTGAGATCAGCACCGCGCGAGTGGTCGCGCGGGATATTTCCGAGCGCAAACTCATGGAGGCCGCCATCCTCCATGCGCAGAAGATCGACAGCATCGGGAACCTTGCCGGCGGCATTGCGCACGATTTCAACAACATCCTTTCGGCCATTCTGGGATCGGCCTCCATCATGCGGCGTCGGCTGACAGAAAAGGCGAAGCTCTACAAGTACGTCGAGATCATCGAGTCCTCCGCCCGGAGAGGTTCGTCCCTGACGCGACAGCTCCTGACCTTCGCCCGCAAAACCGAGCGCACCGTCCGCCCGCTGGATGTCAACCAGCTGATTCTTGATACGCTGCAGATGTTTGAGCGGAGTGTCAGCAAGGAGATCGTCGTCACGACCGATCTCTGCGACGAGGGGGCGGTGGTCAACGGAGACGACGGACAGATTCAGCAGGCGCTGCTCAACCTCTTTCTCAACGCCCGGGACGCGATGCCGGGCGGAGGCCGGCTCTCGGTTTCCACACGGGTGGCCGAGGTCGATGCCACGATCCGGAGCCGGTTCTCCTCGGTTGCGCCCGGACCCTTCGTCGAAGTCACCGTCAGCGACACCGGCGGGGGGATCTCCCCGGCAGACCAGAACCGGATCTTCGAACCCTTCTTCACCACGAAGGAACAGGGAACCGGCCTAGGCCTCTCGGTCGTCTACGGCGTCGTGCAGGGACATGGCGGGTTCATCAATCTGGAGAGCGAGAAGGGCAGCGGAACCACATTCACGCTCTATTTCCCCCGCGTGCTGGCGGCGGTCCGGACCGGACGCGCCACCCCTCGCGCCCGCCTCCCGCGCGGACAGGAGCACATTCTAGTGATCGAGGACGAGACCAGCGTCTCGGAAATCGCCCGCGATATGCTCACCGGGCTTGGCTACACGGTCTATGGCGTCCACGACGGGAAGTCTGCGGTGGACTTCTACCGTGCGCGTCAGGCCTCCATCGATCTGGTCCTCCTGGATATCAACCTCCCGGTCATGAGCGGCATGGAAGCCTTCGAGCTGCTCCGCGCGATCAACTCTGCGGTACGTATTGTCATCGTGACCGGTTACGGCACGGCGGACATCCAGCGCAGCTCGTTCTCCACGCCACCGAATGGATTTCTCCAAAAACCGTTCCAGCTCGAGACGCTCGCCACCGCGGTGCGCGGCATCCTCGACCGGAGTTCCATGCAGCGCGCTGTGTCATAACGAAGGCCCATGAAGACCCTCTCGGAAGATCTCCGGACCGCCCGCCAACAGAAGCAGATGACGCTCCAGCAGGTCGCCGATCTCACGCTGGTCAATGTGAAGTTCCTCGAAGCGATCGACCGCGGCGACTACTCCTTTCTGCCCCAGGCGTACGTGCGCGCCTTCCTCCGCGAGTATGCCCAAGTGGTGGGCATGGAGGCACAGGAGGCCATGGACCGCTATGAACAGGAGACCGCTCCCCGGCCGGTCCAGCCGACGGCCCGGCCCGCAGGGGTCGAGGCCCCGAAGGCAGAGCCTTCGGGAGGGTTTTCCCCGCGCCCGGCATGGCTGGTGACCGCCGCCATCGCACTGTTCACACTGGTGGTTATCGTGCTGGCCCTTCAGGAACGGCCCGAGGAAGAACCGGTGGTAGAGATCCCGTTCCGCGACATGGTCCGCCAGAACGAGCAGCGCGCCGCCTCGAGCATCCCCGAGCGCCCCGAGCCGCTCCCTGAGGAGATCGTGCCCGCCGACAGCCTCACGCTCCTTGCCGTCACACTGGATTCGGTGTGGGTGCAGATGGTGATCGACGCGCAGGATCCCCGTGAGTACATCTTCCCGCCGAATCGACGGGCAACCTGGAAGGCCCACGACCGGTTCGTTGTGACGGTCGGCAATGCGGGCGGTATCCAATTCACGCTGAACCAGACCTCGCTCGGCACGCTCGGCGTTCAGGGAGCCGTTGTCCGGAATGTCGAGTTCAACCGCCGGACACTCGACCGCGAACAGTAGGAATGGCACAGCCTTCCGCACAGATCATCCGGCGCGCAGAGGCGCTGCGTCGCGAGCTGCGCGAACACGACTACCGCTACTACGTTCTGGCCGAGCCTGTCGTCAGTGACGAGCAGTACGATCGGCTCATGCGCGAGCTGGAGGAGCTGGAAGGGGCCTACCCGTCCCTCCGGAGCGGTGATTCCCCCACCCAGAGGGTGGGTGGGGCTCCCACCAAGCAATTCCCCACGGTGACGCACTCCACCCCCATGCTCAGCCTTGCCAACGGCTACAGCGTGGAGGAGATCCGGGACTTCGATCGGCGCGTGCGCTCTCTGCTGAAGGCGGAGACATCGACCTACGTCGTGGAGCTGAAGTTTGACGGCGTGGCGCTGACGCTGGAGTACCGCAACGGGATGTTCACCCGCGGAGCGACCCGCGGCGACGGCACCCAGGGAGATGACATCACGGGCAACCTCCGCACGCTCCGGTCGATTCCGCTGCGTCTCCGCGATGACACCCGGGTTCCCACCAGGATTGAAGTGCGGGGAGAGGCGTTTATGCACCGTGAAGATTTTGAGCGAATGAACCGGCAGCGGAGCCAGGCCGGGGAAAAACCCTTCATCAACCCGCGCAATGCCACCGCCGGGACGCTCAAACTCCAGGATCCGAAGGAAGTGGCCCGGCGCCACCTCCGCTTCTCGGCCTATGCCATGCTCGCGCCAGAGGGAACGGTCGCCACCCACTTCGAGAGCCTGCAGAGACTCCGGTCCCTCGGGTTTCCCGTCAGCCCCATCCTCACCCGTGCGGCCACCGTTGAGGAGGTGCTCGCCTTCTGGCGGGAGTGGGAACAGAAGCGCGACACGCTCCCCTACGATATCGATGGGGTGGTCATCAAGGTGGATGCCCTGGCCCAGCAGCGGCGGCTGGGCGCCATCGCTAAAAGCCCGCGCTGGGCGCTCGCCGCAAAGTTCGCCGCGCGCAAGGCCCAGACCCGCCTCAAGGCGATCGGACTGCAGGTGGGCCGCGTCGGTACCCTCACACCGGTCGCGGAACTCGAGCCGGTCTTTGTCGGCGGAACTACCGTCTCCCGAGCGACGCTCCATAACAGCGAGTACATCGCCTCCCTCGACCTGCGCCCCGGCGACATGGTGAGCCTGGAGAAGGGAGGGGATGTCATTCCGAAGGTGACCGGTGTGGTGCTGGAGGAGCGTCCGAAGGGGACTCGGCGCTTCAACATGCCCCGGCGCTGTCCGGTCTGCGGCTCTCCCATCCACCGCCCGGAAGGAGAAGCCAACTTCTACTGCGAAAATACCGAATGCCCGGCGCAGGTGCGGGCCCGCCTCGAGCACTTCGCCTCGCGACCGGCGATGGACATCGAGGGACTCGGCGAGGCCGTCGTAGAGCAGCTGGTGGGTCTGGGTCTGGTCCGCAACAGCGCCGAGCTCTACACGCTGCACCGGCAGCGCGAGCGGCTCCTGGAGCTGGAACGATGGGGAGAGAAAAGCACTGCCAATCTCCTGGCAGCGATCGAGGCAAGCAAGGCTCGTCCGTTTCACCGGGTCCTCTTCGCCATCGGCATCCGCCACGTTGGCGCGGGCATTGCACGGCTGCTCGCCGAACAGTTCGGCTCCATGGAGAGCCTCATGAACGCCTCGGGCGAACGGCTGCAGGAGGTGCCTGCGATCGGGCCGGCGATCGCCGAGAGCGTCGTGGCGTTTTTCGCCGAGGAGCATAACCGGGCGATCATCGACGCGCTCGCGCGTGCAGGCCTTCACATGCAACAGGATCGGCAGCCCGGGGGAGCCCTCCGCGAAAAGACCTTTGTCCTGACCGGGACACTCCCGGGTCGGTCTCGCGAGGAGGCCAGGCAGCTGATCGAACAGCACGGCGGCAGGGTCGTCGGCAGTGTGAGCGCACGAGTCGACTATCTCGTGGCAGGGGAGGCGCCGGGCTCGAAACTCGAAAAAGCCCGTTCGCTCGGCATCACAATCCTGTCCGAAGAAGAATTGACGAGGATGACGCGGTGAGAGCAGAGACGCTGCGCCTTTGGGTGGGCGACAGGTTGGCCCGCATCAGCATGCGCCCGATGCAGGATGATGTCATCGCCTTCACCGACTCGGTCACCTCGGCGCGGTCGGTCCTTGTGATTATGCCGCTCGACCAGGGTCGCACCCCGCCCCCGCATCCGGTGCTGGAGTACCTCCACCGCACGTACGCCGAAGGCAGCATCACGGTGATCACGCACGAGGCGGATCTCGGATTGACACGCCGGCTTCCGCGGAGTACCGTCATCCGCATTGTTCCCTCGGACATCACGCCGTTCTTCCTCCCGCGCAAGGAGTTCCTCCAGCGGGTGATGGTCAAGCCCTTTGACCTCGCCCTGGACCTCAACCTTGACTTCCTGTTGCCCTCAGCCTATATTTGTAAGGCCAGCAGGGCTCGTGTGCGAGTCGGGTTTGTGCGTGAGCATTCCGAAGGCTACTACAACTTCACCATCAACGCGAACCCCACCCTGCGACGCGACGAGGTGTACGGTCGCCTGACACGCTATCTGCAGATGTTCTGAAGGAGCCGGTACCATGAAGTTCGAAGTGCAGAACAACGGGGCGTGCACCACGCTCATCCTCAAGGAACGGAAGCTGGACTCCTCGATCGCCTCGGAACTGAAAGGCGAGTTCCTGCTCCTGTGCAAGCCAAAAGTCGAGACGCTGGTGGTGGATCTGAAGGAAGTGGAGTTCTGCGATAGCAGCGGATTGAGCGCGCTTCTGATCGCCGAGCGCAAGATGAAGGAGCACGGCGGCACCGTCAGACTCATTCACGTGCACAAGAAGGTGCTAAGCCTGCTGAAGATCTCCATGCTGGATCGTGTGTTCGAAATCGAGGAGGCCCCGAGCCGCAGCGTCAAAACCTGAGGTACCGCCCCTCGGTCTGAACCACCGCCTCCGCCACCCCTTTAGACTTCATCGGCCCGTTGTCCCTCCCGGATGCGCTCGGCCGCATCAGCCAGCTGCGGCAGGATCTCCCCCGCTCGGCCCGCAAGCAACTCGTCGGCGATCTCGGTCAGCGGCGTTGGTTCCGGGTTGATTTCCACCAGATATGCCCCCGCACGCCGCGCAATCATCGGCAGCGATGCCGCAGGGTAGACCACGGCCGAAGTACCGATGCTCAAAAAGAGATCGGCCGAGCGAGCCGCGGCAACGGACCGGTTCCATTCCTCCTCCGGCAGCAACTCACCGAACCAGACCACATCAGGGCGAACAGGCCCTCCGCAGCTGTGACAGCGCGGGACCGTTCCGGCCACCTCCCCCTCCTCCGGGCGATAGAGTTCTCCACAGCGCGAGCAGAAGTTCCGCTCGATATTCCCGTGCAGCTCGTAGACGGTCGCGCTACCAGCCCGGCGATGCAGATTGTCAATGTTCTGCGTGATCAGGGCAAAGCCGGGAAAGAGACGCTCCAGCCGGACCAGCGCCGTGTGCCCGGGATTGGGCTGCACCTGGGCCATCACCTCTCGACGGTGAGCATACCACTGCCACACCAGGTCCGGGTTCCGCAGGAAGGCGTCCATGCTGGCAAGCTCCTCGGGACGGAACTTTTCCCAGATCCCGCCAGTGCCTCGAAACGTCGGCACCCCGCTCTCGGCAGAGACACCGGCTCCGGTGAAGGCCGTCACCCAGGACGCCTCCCGGATCCTCCGGAGCAGAGCCTCACTCAGCGCAAGCTCCATCAGCGTTCCGGCTCCAGCCTGAGATGCTCCCACAGCCGACGGTCCTCAAGAATCCTGCCCGTTCGGTATGTGCCCAGCCGCCAGAGCTGAAGCTGATCATCATAGTGCCGGTGATAGGCCTGCCCCGACTGCCCGGCTGGAAGCACGGCCTGGAACTCCACGGCGTTGGAGAGATCGAAGATTTGCCTGTATGCCGGCCCCACAACGACGGCAAACGGTTCGGTGAACCGGTACTCTCCGCTCACCAGTGCCGTCGTGCCTCCGGGGAAGGGATACGGTCCGCGATTGAACACCACATCCAGAGGACGCACCAGCCCGAGCGGATGGCGGAAGGTGACCGTGTGCAGTTCGCCCCACCGCCAGAGCCGCGGCTGGTCCCCCAACTGGCTACGAAGTGCTGCAAGAGCTTCACGGATGCTCCTGCGGATGATCTGCTGCTTCGACTCCGGAGCCGGCGTACGGATATCATCGAACCACGGAGACTGACCGTCGTCAAGAAGGCGGCTGATGACCCGCACTGGCACGTTCGCCAGGATGACGAAGTCGTGATAGAGCTCCTCGCCCATTTCATCGGCAAATACATTCTCCAGAAGGCGAACCAGGACCTGGTTGACGATTGTCGAGGCCAGATCATCAGTCGCAAAGAAACAGTTCCAGTTTTTGAGGTACCGAAGGATCGTCTCCTCGTCCGGGACCCCCAGGGCGCTGTCTTCAACGGCCTGGAGCAGATGCTCTGCCAGGTCGCATCCGAAGTGCGAATAGGCATCCTGCTGGAGCCGCTCGCAATCAGCGATTGAGAACGTCCGGCGTTCATCACCCAAGATCTCGCGCAGCCGCTGAATCCTTGACGGCGGCTCCCAGAGATCCGAGATGTGATAGGGATAGGAGTCGTCCACCAGCTTGTCGTTGGCCGAGGCGATGTACCCCTCCGGAGGGTTCACCATCCAGGGAAGCTCGCCCGGCGGGACGAAGCCCCGCCAGTCGCTTGCCCGGTCCCATCCCGGCAGCGGAAGCAGCGAGCTCCGACGCCCACGCAGGGGGATGCGCCCCCCTGCGCGAAAGCCGATCGTTCCGCGGACATCGGCATAGACGAAGTTCTGGCCTGGAACGGTGAAGGCACGGACGCCGGTGCTGAAGCTTCGCCAGTCATGCGCTGTGTTGATCAGGTGGAATGCCTCGAAGGGATCATCCAGTTCGTAGCCCGTCCAGCGCATGCTCATCGCCTCTGCCGGCGACCAGCGCCTCAGGACCGGGCCAAGATCGGAGATGAGCGGTCCCCGGGGGGAACGGCGGACGGTGAGCAGACGGGCGGTATCACCCCGGACCCGAATCTCCTCGGTCAGGAGCTCCAGATCCCGCCACCGATCGCCGTCCAGCACGCGCGTGCCGGAGCTGTCAAGACGCTCGATGAAGAAATCCGCTTCGTCGGCCATGAGATTGGTGATGCCCCAGGCGATCGAGTCATTGCGCCCGGCCACCACGCCGGGAATCCCGGGCACACTCATCCCACGGACCATGCGCTCCGGCAGGCGCAGCTGCAACTCGTACCACTGCGACGGAAGCGCGAGAAGCAGATGCGTGTCGTTCGCCAAGAGCGCTCCTCCACTCCTCGAGCGTGCCGGGGCAATGGCCCAGGCATTGCTGCCACCAGAGCCGGAGGCGCGGCCGAACATGCGGCCGTAGGCCCGGGCAGTCCGGGCATAGGCAAGGCCCCTGGACAGGTTGCGGCGCCAGAGCGTGAAGGGAACGGCCGGGCGGACATCCTCCGGATAGCCGGGCATGATCTCAAGCGCGTGCGGGATGCCCACCCGCTCTGCAATCGCGCCCAGCGTGACATCAGTCCACCAGGAGAGGTTCAGCTCCCAGGCCAGGAGCCGCGAGAGCTGGACGGAATGCTCCGGCCGCCACGGTTCAGGCTCGTACGAGAGGAGGTCGAACTCCACGGGCAGGCGCCCTTCCAGCGACGTGATGGCAGCATTGACACCCGCTGCATACCACTCCAGGCGCTCCCGCGACCGGTCCGGGAGCGCCTCCAGGACGCGCGCGGAGGTGCGCGCCAGACCGACAATCCTGAACATCCTGTCGAAGTCGACCGCCTCGCGACCGAACAACTCCGCCAGACGTCCCTGAGCAGCCCGGCGCGCCAGATCCATCTGCCAGAGACGGTCCTGGGCGTGCACATACCCCATGGCGATCAGCTGATCGCGCTCGGAGGACGCTACCAGGTGCGGGACCCCGAACTCGTCCCGAAAGACATCCACCCGGGCCGCAAGACCCGCCACCGTCGCGCTCCCCTCGGTCTGCGGATAGGATTTCCGCACCTGGTAGATAGCGAAGAACACTCCCAGCAGAATGACGACAAGGAGAGTGGAGAGCAGGCCGATCAGAATTTTGGTTCGCTTGCGCACGATGTGTGAATCACAACGAGGTGTGAGCTCGGGAGATGTCCGCCTGCCAGGCGTCGCTGTGGGCCCGGCCGCCGAGGCGGGACCTCAATATATCGACTCACCTCTACTGTTGCAAGGCGGGATCGCGCCGCGTCTCAGAACCTGACGCGGAGAGCGAAGTTAACGCTGTGTGTATCGACGGCTTCGTCGGTACGCGAGGTACCGAGATCGTTCATGCGGTAGGTCTTCCACCAGCCGTAGGCGTAGGCGACATCCACCATCACGCTCCCGCTCAGGAGCAGCCCCGCACCGACAGTGGCGTACTTCTGGTCAAAGGTTCGTTCAAAGAAGTCCGTCGGGCTCGAGTCATCCTCCCGGTAGGGAGACATATTATAGATGAGACCCGCCCGGGGGTGAAAGAACCAGAGACGCAGCTCGGCTCCCAGGCGGAGATTGACGGCGGGGTGGAAGATGTCACGGATGTCGCGGTTCAAGGCTTCCACTTCTGTTACCGCGTTGCTGAACTTCATGGTGCTCCAGTCGGTGAACTCACCGTCGGCTGCGACAATGACAGGACCGAGCGTCAGCGAGGCGCCAAGGCCGAATACCCAGGGAGTCGTCACATCGTACTCACCCCGGCCCGGAAGCCGGAAGGGACCGTCGGGAAGCTGAACGTCGCCGTTGTCGAAGAAGCTCCGCCCTTCGGTAGTGAACTCTTCACGAACGTGGTAGCCGGTGGGTGTCTTGACCGACACACCGACGCGAAGGAGATCCAGCGCGTTGTAGAGAAACCCGAAGCGCGCGTACCAGCCAGAAACCTCGGCATCGATCCGCTCGTTCACCCGCAGCCGGTCAAAGTCATACGGAAAGGTTTCATACACCTGCTGCTCGTCCGACTCCTCATAAACCCGATCGTAGGCATAGGAGCCCGACACGTAGCTCACGGTGGCACCGAGGTAGAGATTCTTTGCCACCTCGGCCGCGCCTGCGACAGACCAGTTGTCAAGCCCTCCGTCCTCCAGCACGGTCGCCGTCTGCCTCACCCGGTCGCGGATCGGACTGATCCACCGGCCGCTGACGGTATCGATGTCTGAAAGGTAGAGCTGATAGGCAAGGTTTCCTGAAAGATCGGAACCGTAGGGACGACCGTCCGGCGACCAGGTCTGGATGTAACTGGCCGTGGGGTTGAAGCCGGTGAAGGAGGTTCCGGCCGTGAAGTCGTTCTGACGGTGATAGCCGAACGCCACCACAAAACTCCCCTGACGGACAGGCACCGGCAGCGCAACCCCCAGCATGTTGAGCGTCGTGGAGCCGCTGGTGTACTGCGAGACATTCCCCAGGAACGTAGACTCATCCGAGAGCGATTGGTAGGTCATGCCCAGGGCGAACTCCCCGTAGCGGAGCTGTGCCAGGCCGGCGGGGTTCCAGGCAATCGCCGAAAAGTCGCTCGCGATGCCGATCGTCGCGTTGCCCATCCCAAGAGCCCGGGCTCCCACCCCCATGCCAGGGGAGCTCAGACGAAGGGCATCCTCGGGAAACTGTGCCGCTGCGATGACCGGCATCAGCATCAGCACACACAACGACCGCACACATCCTGTTCGTGTCATAACCGTTCACCAGCCTCACTCTTCGTCTTATCGGCGACCCGCACCACGGGAACTGCCGCCGGAGGATCTCCCTCCGCTCGAGGGAGCGCTCCGTCCAGGAGATGCGCTTGATCGTGCGGGAGCCGCACTCGGGCGCGGGGACGACCGGGGAGCCGACCGGACGCTCCCTGATCCAGATCGGGACGGGGAGGACGACGAGGGTCGATAGGACCGCGATGATCTCCCAGAGGTGGCCCGCGGGGATGATCCGGAGCGGGCCGGGGCAGGAGCACTCACGCGGCGCGGAGGCGTGGTCCGGACGGTCCGTCCTGTGGTGCGTGTGGTGGTGGCCGTACGGTCACGGTCGGCCGCGGCGCTCTGCTTCTGGAGACCTCGCTCTGCTGCATCAGTCCGTGTCGACAGCTGCTGGCTGCTACGGGCAGGGCGGGCCCCGGTGAGGGTCCCGGCAAGCGCGCCTCCGGCAGGAGTGCGTCCGCCACCGGTGACAGTCCCGCCGCGTGTTCCACCTCCGCGTGTCGTACCCGTAGTACGGCTTCTCGCATAGGCAACCGGCGCAACAGGATACGGCGGGTAGACATGAACCGGATAGTAACCTCCACACCAGCCCGGGTACCACCCCCCTCCGGAATACCAGTACGAAGCGTATCCCCAGTAGTAAGGCGACGGATAGTATCCGTAGTAAGGATACCAGAAGGGATCGTACCAGTACCAGGGATAGCCAACGCCGATGCCAACGGCGACCGTCGGGTAGTAGTAGTCATAGTAGAATCGGTGTCGTGCCGACTCGTATTCCTCATCGGAGACCTCTATCGTGTCGTCGAGCGCAGCGGTCTCTTCTGCCTGGATCGCCTCATCGGCCGGGAACTCCGCAAAATAGTCTTCCTCTCCCACCGCACCGAACTGCGTGTAGCAGCCGGCTAGCAGGAGCAACCCTGCCAGGGCAAGGATGGGAACGAGAACAAGTTGTCTCATGAGGCACCTCCGGCAATAACAACGACGTTCACCGACAGAAGGGCAACTATGGTGCCAGCCAGAGAACGTACGCCCGGCGAGAAAAACCGGTGAAAACAGAGCCGTTGGGCCACCTGAAGAGCCCTCTGCCCGGCCCGTGACTCTGGTGTGCCCTCCCTCGCTGTGCAGATTTCTGGACACCGTCTACGTGAGAGGGCAGTCAGCTCCTGCGGGTGTCTCACCTAAAGAGAGGAGACATACTCCAGTTGGACGGTCCGGCTCGGACCATCGATGATGCTGGAATTGCGCGTCAGGTCTTCAAGGTTAAAGCCCAGTGTGATTCCTTCTCCAATCGACCAGCGCACGCCCGCGTGGAGATAGCCGGTAGCTCCTGTGCCCAGGGCAGTCTCTGCGTCGTCATTGGCCCCGAGATTGTATTCCAGCACCAGGGAAATGGTCGGACCGACGGTCTTCTCCACGCCTGCAAAGAAGTTGATGTCATCGTCCCCGTCGGACCGTTCAAAGGTGTAGTTGACGCCGCCATGTAGACTCAGGTAGCCAAGGAAGGCGTAGTTCTTGCTCAGGACGGCAAAGAGACCGGCCGATTTGATCACATACCGGTCGGCCTCTTTGAGGTAGCCGCTCTTTCCCTGCGAGTCGAACCCGAGAACAATCGCCGGCAGCAACGGCGTCTCATCCAGAGGCCGGAGGCGGGCGCTGAAACCGGGCAGCGGGTTGACCGTCGCGCTTCCCGTGCCGATCACGTTTGTACTCCCGTAGGAGATGCCCAGCCCGAACCGGTCGAAGATGCCGAAGGAGACGCCGACCAGCAGTCCCCCCTCCCGGTAGAACTCGGTGTCCAGGCACCAGGTGCCCCCGCGTAACATACCAGCGGTCGGGGCGTGCACGAGGAAGCGGGGCTCAACCCGGCCGGACGATCCGGCCGATCCCTGTCCCGGCGCAGCGGCCAGAGGGCTCGCCAGGAGGAGAACCAGAAAGAGCGGTCTAGGCGTCAGCATCCTCGCCAAAGATCCTGCGGACGTTTTTGGGGAGTTCCGGCTTGAGGGCCTGCCGTGGTGGATCGTTCCCGGACTCCTCTCGCACCGCCGCCGTCTGCACCAGAGGAACCCGCTTCCATGCAGTCTCTCCACGCTTGTCCTCCAACACAATCCCCAGCTCAGCAAGTCTCTTGCGCACAGTGTCGGCAAGCTGCCACTGTTTCTCCCGCCGGAGATCCTGCCGGATCTCAATCAGTGCCTGGATAAGATCAGCCTGCAGATCATCCTCGACCATCCCGCCCTCGGTGGTGCCAAGCTCAAGGCCGAGTACCGCCGTGGCGTGCTCCCGGTACCAGTCCAGAACCGCATCGATGCCCTGCACGCCCGCCGTGCCGGCCTCATCCAGTCGCTGGTTCGCCGCACGGGCAAGGTCGAACAGCACAGCCACCGCCCGCGGCGCATTGAAGTCATCATCCATCGCCTCCCGGAACGCGCGACTGTAGGGCTCCAAATCCATCGGCTCCCCGTGCATCGCAGGACCGCCGTCGGCCACCGCGGTGGCGCGGAGCCGCCGCACGGTTTCGTTCAGCTTCTCCAGTCCTCGCGCCGCCGCCTCCACGGCATCATCGCTGAAGTCGAGCGTGCTCCGATAGTGACTCTGCAGGATGAAGAAGCGGACGGTCTGCGGGCTCCACCTCCGGAAGGCGTCCTTCAGCGTTAGGAAGTTGCCAAGGGATTTCCCCATCTTCCGTCCGTCGACAGTCACCATGTTGTTGTGGAGCCAGTAGCGTGCAAACGGCTGTCCCGTCGCACTCTCGCTCTGGGCAATCTCGCATTCGTGGTGCGGGAACTGGTTCTCCAGCCCGCCACCATGGATGTCGAAGCTCTCCCCCAGATACTTCGTTGCCATGGCCGAGCACTCGATGTGCCAGCCCGGGTACCCCTCGCCCCACGGGCTCGACCAGCGCATGATGTGCCCGGGCTCGGCGCGCTTCCAGAGCGCAAAATCCGCCGGATGCCGTTTCTCAGGATTGATACCGACGCGCGCGCCCGCGGTGAGCTCCTCCACCGAGCGGCCCGAGAGCTTCCCGTACTCCGGAAACGCCGAGACTGCGAAGTAGACAGAGCCGTTGGACTCGTAGGCGATCCCCTTGTCGACCAGAGCCTGGATCATCGCCACCTGCTCCTGGATGTGCCCCGTGGCCCGGGGCGAGATGTCGGGGCGCACCACCCCCAGGGCATCCATGTCCTCGAAGTAACTCCGTGTGAAGGTCTCCACCAGCTGCATCGGGTGGATGCGGTCCTCCCGCGACTGCTTCTCGATCTTGTCCTCCCCCTCGTCGGCATCGTCAGTGAGGTGCCCCACATCGGTGATGTTCTGCACGTAGAGAACCCGGTAGCCCAGGAAGCGGAGATAGCGGACGATCACATCAAACGAGATATAGCTCTTGGCGTGCCCCAGATGGGAGTCCCCGTAGACGGTGGGGCCGCAGACGTAGATCCGGACCAGTCCGGGCGTCAGCGGAACGAACTCCTCCTTGGACCGCGTGAGTGTATTGTAGACCTGCAGTGCCATGCGTTCCTTTCGTTGGTGCCGGCCGGAGCCGCCCTAACCGAGACCCATCAGCTCCCGTGCGCCAGCCAGGCCGGTTTCGGTGACCTGGGCACCGCTCATCAGTTTGGCAACCTCGTGGACCTGCTCTTCGAGCGTGAGCTTCCGCACCGTCGTCATTGTGCGCCCGTTCCGTTCCTCCTTCGCCACCACGAAGTGCTCGTCGGCCAGTCCGGCGATCTGCGGCAGGTGGGTGATCGCAATCACCTGGTGAAAGGCCGAAAGCTGCTTCAGGCTGCGACCCACGGCCTGGGCGATCCTCCCGCTCACGCCGACATCGATCTCGTCGAAGACCAGCACCGGAAGACGATCCGCCTTGGCAAGAATGCTCTTCAAGGCGAGCATGATCCGCGAGACCTCGCCTCCGGAGGCCACCTGAACGAGCGGACGCTCTTCTTCGCCAAGGTTGGTGCTGATGGCAAACTCAACGCGATCGATACCCCGCTCCAGGAGCCGCACCCGTGTCCGCCCGAGCGGCACGGCCTCGAGCGATGAATCATCCCGGTCGGTTCCCGGGAGCTCGTCGCGCCCGATGCCGGTGGAGAAGCGCCCGTGCTCGATGCCCAGCTTCTTGAGCTCCTGCACGATCGCGCGATCGAGCTTCCGGGCCACCTCGTGCCGCTTTCCCGACAGGCGTTCGGCCAGCGCCGCACATTCTGAGCGGACCGCGACGGCCTCAGCATGCCGCGCCTGAAGGATCTCGTCGTAGTGCTCGGCCAGCGACAGATCCTCCGCCAGGCCCGCCCGGTGCGAGAGCACGGCCTCCAGCGTGCCACCATACTTCTTCTTCAGCAGCGAGAGCCTTCCCAGCCGCTCGCGAATCGTCTCGAGGCGCTCGGGGTTGAACTCCACACCGGCATTATAGCCCTGAATGAACCGCGCCAGCTCGGCCACCACCGCTTCGGCGGACGCGCATTCGCGGGCAGCCTCCGCGAATCGCTCGTCGATCTGGGCGATCGCATCCAGCTGATTGCGTGCCACCAGCAGGAGATCACGCACGGAGCGTTCCCCCTCGTACAACGACTCATAGAGGGCCGCGGTGGTGGCAAAGAGCCGCTCGGCGTTCTCCAGGATCCTCAGCTCCCGCTCCAGCTCCTCCTCCTCGCCGGCCACAGGGGCCACCGCATCGATCTCACGAAGCTGAAATGCAGACAGCTCCTGCCGCTCCTTGACCTGCTGCTCCTTCTTTTGAAGGGCATTGATCTCCCGCCGGAGTCCGCGCAGCTTCTCCAGCACGCCCTGATACTCGGCAACCATGCCATCCAGCCCCCCGAAATCATCCAGCATGGCGACGTGGTTCTCCACGCGCAGGAGCGACTGATGTTCATGCTGCCCGTGGAGATCGACCAGCACCTCCCCGACGGACTTCAGCACGGCCAGCGTCACCGGCGAATCGTTCACGAAGCACCGGCTCTGCCCCTTGGCTGACACTTCACGGCGCACGATCAGCTCCGCCGCCTCGGCCTCGAGCTCCTGCTCGCGCAGAATTCTGGCGAGTCGCTGATTGCCACGCACGCCGAAGACCCCCTCCACAATTGCCCTGTCCGCCCCGGCGCGCACCACCTCCACCGACGCCCGCTCACCCAAGATCAGGCCCATGGCATCGACCAGGATCGACTTCCCCGCCCCTGTCTCGCCGGTCAGGATGACCAGACCGCCGGAAAACTCGGCCGAAAGCTCGTCAATCAGTGTGTAGTTCTTGATCAGGAGGGATCGCAGCATGGACGCCCCGCACTCACCGTAGAAAAAATCTACCCATTGTCGAGCTAAGATTCAATCAACTCGACGGGTCTGCCGCGCCGAACGGATAGTACTCAAACTCAGGAACATCGGGAAGGATGCCGTGGTAGTAGGCGTAGTGGAGAAGCTCGCGCATGCTCTCCTCCTGAAGGGCCTGACCGCTGTACTCAAACGCCGTGGCGGAATCGTCTCGTTGCTCTGCGCGCAGGCGCTCCACATCGGCCTGTGCCTGGCGGTGCACAGCCTGGATACACCGGGCGTCCGCCTCGGGCAACTCCCGCTCGTAGGCACACCAGATGCCATAGACATAGGGAAGATCGGTGAGCTCCTGCCAGGCTTCGATCAGATCCAGACTGTCTTGAGCGACGTCTACGGCTCCCCGGGGGCGGTCGTCAACAACCAGCGCCGCCTCGGCCTGCGTGAGCATCGCGCTCAAGGGTCCGGCGTGCGGGACGATCTGGGGAGCGCTGTCAAACTCCTCGGCCAGAAGAATTCGCGCCAGGATGATCTCAGAGGAGGAGGAAGGATCTGCCGCAAGGCGGGTGATGGTCCTGGTGCGGGAGCGAAACTGCAGGCGGACCGGGCCGGCCGGGCCGGCCGCGCTCACGGCAGCATCGGGGATGATCCGATAGGCAGAACTGTCCCGGGCATAGTCCGTCACCGCAAGCAGCGCCGCGGCCAGACCGCGCTGCCTGAGCGTTCGTGCGATCAGAGCCGGCACATCGGTCACCACGGCGAGGCCCTCCTGCGTCAGGTGCCGGGCGATGGCCCTGGCATAGGCCGAGGAGGGAATCCCCACGCGCACCGGCTCACGCATGGCGAGCTCCGAAGGATGCGGAGGCAGAGACGCCTCCGCCGGTGTGGTTGGTCCGCCTCAGGCGCTGGTCTTCTGACGGATCGCCTTGGCGGCCAGGCTGCGGAGATAGTAGAGCTTCGCGCGACGCACCGCACCCTCCTTCACCCGCTCGATCTTGGCCAGGCGGGGAGAATGCAGGGGGAAGATGCGCTCGACACCCACGCCGTCGGAAATCTTCCGGACGGTAAAGGTGGCGTTTGTCCCGCTCCCCTGCCGCCCGATGACCACCCCCTGGAACTGCTGGATGCGCTCCTTGTCCCCCTCGATCACGCGCACGTGCACGTTGACCGTGTCGCCGGGCGCAAACTTTGGGACATCCGACCGCAATTGGGTGGCTTCCACAAGCTTGATCTTGTCCATCTTCTGTCTCCTGTTCGTGTTCAATCTCGCTGGACCATGGCGCCACGGCGTTCTGCGGTCCGACGCTCCTGCTCGGTCCTTCGCCAGGCGGCGATCTCCCGGTGGTTCCCCGACAGGAGCACTTCCGGGACGCGCATGCCCCGAAACTCTGCCGGACGCGTGTAGCTCGGCGGCCCGAGCAGCCCGTCCTGGAACGAATCGTCGAGCAGCGACTCGCCGTCGTGCAGCACCCCCGGAAGGAGCCGCACCACCGCGTCGATCACCACCAGCGCCGGAAGCTCACCGCCGGTGAGGACGTACTCCCCGATGGAAATCTCCCGGGTCACCAGCGCCTGGCGAATACGCTCGTCGACGCCCTTGTAATGTCCGCACAGCAGGATCAGGTTTCGCTTAAGGGAGAGCTCATTGGCCTGTCGCTGCGCAAAGGGCACGCCATCAGCACTCAGGTAGATCACCTCGTCATAGGATCGCTCTCCCTGCAGCGATTCGATGCAGGCAAACACCGGCTCCGGCTTCAGCACCATGCCCGCGCCGCCCCCGTACGGGGTATCGTCAATGGTCCTGTGACGGTCGGTCGTGAACTCCCGCAGGTCGTGGACGATGATCTCGACCAGACCCATGTCCTGGGCGCGGCGGAGCATGCTCTCCTGCAAGGGGCTGGCCAGGAGACGCGGGTGGCCGGTCACAACATCAATGCGCATCACTCAGCCGACATTCCTTCAATGAGCCTGACCGTCACCGTCCCCGCCGAGGGATCGATCCGACGCACGAACTCCTCCACTGCAGGGATCATCATTTCGCCATGCTCTCCCCTGATCACATAGACATCATGCGCCGGGAGCTTCAACACCTCGGTGAGGATACCGAGCCGCTCGCCCTCCTCGCTGACCACGGAGAGCCCGATCAGGGTATGCACGAAGTGCCGGCCGGGAGGGAGCCTAATGCAATCGGCCGCTGAGACAAAGACGAACAACCCCCGCAATGCTTCCGCCGCGTCCCGGTCCCTCGTTCCCTCCAGCCTCAGTCTGACGCCACGACCCGTGACCCGCACCCGCTCGACACTCACCGGGCGGAGCGTATCAGCATCCGGCCCGAGCAGAACCGTTCGGAGCTCCGTGAAGCGCTCCGGGTCGTCGGTGAGCGGTTCGACCACCAGCTCGCCATGCACCCCGAAGGGCTTGACAATGCGGCCGATCGCCAGATGCTCGGGATCGGCCGTCAATCCAGAATCTCAAGCACTGCGCGCTTGCCCTCCCGCGCCGCCACGGCGGCAAGCAGGACGCGGATCGACTGCGCCGTTCGCCCGTTCTTACCGATCACCTTGCCGACTTCCCCCTGTCCTACCCTGAGCTTGAAGGTCACCCTGTTGTCCTCCTCGACCACTTCCAGCTCCATCAGCTCCGGACGATCTACAAGATGCCTGACGATGAACTCCAGGAACTCTTTCATGGCGGTTCTCCGTTCGGCTGTTCCTGCCCGCCACCCCTCACCGGTCGGCTCACCCGCAAGGGGTGCGGTTGTTCGAGGGTATCGTCATGCGCGCCTGACCCGCTCAGGCGTGTTCAGGACTTCGGCGCCAGCTTCAGGTCTGGGCGGGAGCTGCCGGCGCCTCGCCTTCCTTGCTCGCCACACTCTTGCGACGCTGTTCCCGCCGTGCTT
>Ga0209536_100001718_pt1 | contig 35844 bp, 32 predicted proteins | sample DeeMarSeWOR28_12_FD_187461 | JGI IMG/M metagenome (GOLD analysis project Ga0209536, IMG submission 187461) | Marine sediment microbial communities from White Oak River estuary, North Carolina - WOR-2-8_12 (SPAdes) (version 2) | ecosystem: Environmental > Aquatic > Marine > Intertidal zone >...
GTTTCTTTACTACCGAACGTCCAATAAAACCAGTTGCTCCTGTAATAAACAGGTTCATCGGGCAAAATTTACCGGGTTGAACGCAAATACTGCTGTTATTCGTTTCACAATGTAAGTTATTGTATTTTAATTACATAATCAAAGAAATAAACATAATAAAGTGGATTTCAACTATTTTTTGGCCGGATTATGTATGAATCCGGTCTGTTATATCCCTGAACCAGCAACTTGCAGCGGTGATCATAAGATTGAATGAATATAAATTATTGTGAGGTATGATATTTTTTGCGTGAACGCTCACGCATTTCCAAAAAAAATCATATGTTTACATACGATCGATCCATTTTCAATCAAATCAGACCGGTATTAAAACCAGACTCCCCATCGGTATCAGGGATATTGCCCAAATGGCTGGCGTTTCAACAGGAACGGTGGACCGGGTGTTATATGACCGTGGACGGGTCGCTGCTACCACACGTGAGAAAATACTCCAAATCGTCGAAGACCTCAATTACCGCCCCAATCTTCTGGCCCAGAGGCTGGCCTCCGACCGTATATTTCATTTCGGCATTCTGATCCCAATGCAGACCGGGGATAATGCCTACTGGAGATTTCCACTCAAAGGCATCGAAACTGCTGAGAAAGAGCTGGCTGGCTACCGGGTAACGACATATAAATTTTTTTTCAGCCTGAAAAATGAATCCACATTCATAAGGGCGTCTGCCAAATTGCTGAACACCAATCCCGATGCGATTCTCCTGGCACCGGTTTTTCGAAAGGAGGCGAATCGGTTCCTGCATCAATGCGATAAAAGAAATATTCCGTATGTCTTTATCGATTCCAGGATTCCGGGGAAGAACAACCTGAGTTATTTTGGCCAGGATGCCAGGCAAAGTGGTTTACTGGCAGCCAAACTAATGAACCTGGAACTGGCACCGGAATCCGGGATCCTGATCGTGAACTTTGTCAGCCAGCTGGACAATCATCCGCACTTCCGGAATCGCGAAAATGGTTTTCGTCAATATTTTGTCGATCGTAGCCCGGATCATAATATTGACAGTCTGGCAATATCTCCGGAGGCAGAATCCCGCTTACCCGAATTGTTAGCAGACCGGATCACGGAGCGTACCAGAGGTATCTTCATCACCTCCAGTGCGCATAAGGTGGCTAAAATATTGCAAGGCCAGGGGTATTCCAACATATGCTGTGTGGGTTATGATCTGACGCCCCATAACCTCATATACCTGAAGAATGACACCATCCGATTCCTGATCTGTCAAAAACCCGTGTCCCAGGGCTATGAAGGCCTGATGGCCCTGTTCAACCATTTTGTCCGGAGAGGGAACATCATCAAAGATCACTATATGCCATTGGAAATTGTAACGAAAGAAAATTATATGTTCTATGTGGAAAATAACAGTTAAATTCATTGAGAATGAGAACACAGGTAAACCAAATTGATTAGTTGTTGATCCGTTGATTTGATGATCCACCTTCGCTAACATTATTGGAAGGTATCCGGCATAACCTGCGCATGCCTGTCCGCAGGAGCAATAGACGCAGGCGGAAGGTTTTCGCACTGGCGTGATCAAACGTTCGGGGGACAAGGATTGTTTAATTAAACATTCACCCATCTTATGAGTAATATTAACTTTGAAGATTTAAAAGAAAAAGTATGCGTTCTAACGGGGGGCGCTGGAATCATTGGGTCCGCCCTGGCGCATGGTCTGGCATCCGCTGGTATCCGAACCGCCATACTGGATATCCAGGGAGAAAAAGCCAAAATGCTGGCGGACCAAATTGAAACTGATTGGAAATCAATCACCCGGGGGTACCAGGGTAATGTACTCGATCGGTCTGCCCTCGAAGATGTGAAGCGGCAAATTCACCAGGATCTCGGTCCGATAGACTACCTGATCAATGCGGCCGGAGGCAATGCTCCAAAGGCCACAACCCAGCTGGAAAACTTGGAGACATCCGGGTTGGATGATATGGAACAATCCTTCTTTGGACTGGACCCAGAAGGATTCCAATGGGTTTTTGACCTGAACTTTAAGGGCACCCTGATTCCATCCATGGTATTTATGCCGGATATGGTAAAAAAACAGAAAGGTGCTGTCATCAATATATCCTCCATGGCCAGTTACCGACCCCTGACAAAAATACCGGCATACTCTGCGGCCAAAGCTTCGGTTAACAATTTCACCCAATGGTTATCCGTGCATATGGCCAAAGTCGGAATCCGCGTGAACGCCATTGCACCCGGATTCTTTCTCACCCGGCAAAATCATTTTCTGCTGGTGGATGAGGCTACCGGGAGACCGACCCCACGTGGTAAAAAGATCATTGATAATACACCTCTGGGACGGTATGGAGAGGTGGAAGAGATCCAGGGTACGGTACTCTATCTCCTGTCGGATTTGTCGCGATTCGTAACCGGTATTTGCATACCGGTGGATGGTGGATACAGCGCTTATGGAGGTGTTTAATATCATGTCGTATGGTTAAAAAAATAGACCTCTGGCCATGATCCATGAAATTCATGGTAACCATGCCAGTGTTTTCGCTCATTTAGAAAAAAAGATTGAACATGACACTTCAACTGAAAAAAAAATTTAAATATGCATTACTGGTTCCAACCAGTATGGGCGTGCGAATCACACCCATAAACCGGCAACCCGTCCACAGCAGTGATACTTATTTTATGCAGGCCACAAGTGCCGAGACCAATGTGGCCAGCATCGCATCATACCTTGGATTACCGGTCAAAGTGCTCACCAATTTCGTGCAGGATAGTCCCATTGCCCGTTTTATTCAAACCAACCTGGCTTCCCGGCACATGGAATACGAAGGACCCGTTGTACCGCAGGGTGGCCCGTGGGGTTTTCGCCATCAGTTCAATATTGCAGATGGTGGTTTTGGTTCCAGGGGACCCAGGGTACATAACGATCGTTCAGGTGAAGTGGGTCGCACCCTGCACATCCGGGATTTTGACCTGGACCGGATATTTAAAGATGAAGGCGTTCAGATCGTGCATCTTTCGGGTCTGATCGCTGCACTATCTGTTGAAACCAGCACCTTCTGCCAAGACCTGGTTCGGGTCGCTAAAGATCATGGGGCCTGTATATCCTTTGATCTGAATTACAGGGCCTCTTTCTGGAATGATCGCGAAACAGAATTAAGATCCATTTTTACAGACATTGCATCCCGTTCGGATATCCTGATCGGAAATGAAGAGGATTTCCAGCTATGCCTCGGAATTACCGGACCTGAGACCGGGGGCTCAGACATACTTGAAAAAATAGACCGTTTCAAGGACATGATCGGACAGGTAAAAATCCGCTTCCCGGGCACCTCCGTATTTTCCACCACATTGCGTCAGGTAAACAGCGCCAACCGTCATCTCTGGGGTGCCATTACACTGGCTGAAAATGACTGGATGGTTATTGAACCACGCGATATTGATGTGCTGGACCGGATTGGTGGCGGAGATGGGTATGTGGGAGGCCTCCTGTACGGCATCCTGAAAGGATGGCCCCCCGAAAAATGGACTCAGTTTGGTTGGGCCGCGGGTGCACTGGCCACCACCTGTCTAACGGACTACGCCCAGCCAATGGATGAAAAAATGGTATGGGACATTTGGGAGGGAAATGCACGGATTCAAAGGTAGAAGAGCATATAGCACTTACATAGACGGTGAGTCTGAACAAGCTTGAAATGATAAAACCAACCTGAGGAAATGATTTACTTTGGTGCCGGATCTGAGCATACATCGCTATCTGATGAAGATATCAGGGCCGGATTATTTGAGTCATTTGACAGAATGGGTCCGGTCCGGAAAATCTTAGTGATCCCACCGGATTATTCCAGGTACCATTCCCGGTCCGGTGAGATCACATCATTGATCTACTCGTATTTTTCTGATTCGGTTCAGCATATCCTGCCGGCCCTGGGGACACATCAGCCCATGTCATCAGAAGAACGTTCCATTATGTTTCCGGGTGTACCAGGCCATCTGTTCAAGGTTCATGACTGGCGCCGCGATATTGCTACCCTGGGTTCCATTAATGGTCATCAATTGAGGAACATCTCCCGGGGGAAAGTGCACTATGATTGGAATGTACAGGTCAACAAACTGCTGGTCGAGGGGAACCATGACCTGATCTTATCGGTTGGACAGGTCGTTCCACACGAGGTTGCGGGTATGGCCAATCACAATAAAAACATCTTTATCGGAACGGGGGGTCCTGACAGCATCCATAAAAGTCACTACCTGGGTGCTGTATGCAATATGGAATCCATCATGGGTAGGATCCATAATCCTGTACGTAACTTATTGAACCAAGCCGAGTTGTTATTTTCTGATCAACTTCCCAGAATCGTTTATATTCTCACCGTTATTGGCAAAAATGATACAGGCGAAAATGTCATGAGAGGATTATATGTTGGGGACGATCAGGAGTGCTTCGAACATGCCGCTGCATTGTCAAAAAGAGTTAATTTCGAGATCTTCGAAACCCCGCTCAGCAAGGTGCTGGTATATCTTCATCCCAATGAATTTAAAAGCACATGGTTGGGTAATAAGGCGATTTACCGCACACGTATGGCCCTCGCCGACCAGGCACAACTGAAAATACTCGGTCCCGGCATCCATACATTTGGTGAAGATCCCATAATCGACCAACTAATCCGGAAATATGGTTATCGTGGAACAGACCATACGATCGAAGCTGTTAACGCAAACCGGGAGTTGTCAGAAAGTCTGGCCACTGCAGCCCATCTCATCCATGGATCATCTGAAGGTCGGTTCCAAATTACCTATGCCCCGGGGAAACTGAGCAGGAAAGAAATTGAAGACATGGGCTATAGTTACGAGTCGCCTGAGACCCTGATGCGGAATTATCGTCCCGAAAATTTAAAAGATGGCTTTAACACATTACCGGATGGTGAAGAAATCTATTATATTTCGAATCCTGCCCTGGGACTATGGACAACAAATGAAAAACTCAAATAATGATTGACCCAGATGAAAACCAATGATTTCACCCGACGAAAATTTATTGCCACCACCGGCACTGTGGTGGCCGGCACCATGATGACCGGTCCGGTCTCAAGCATAATACCCAACTCATTAGAAACCAGACCCAAACGACTCGCTATGGTGGGCACAGGCATTCGTGGTACATCGTTTTGGGGCCGACGTCTGATGGAGCAATATGGTAACCTGGTTTCATTTGTGGGTATATGCGATATCAATCCCGGACGGGTTGCATATGCGCAACGATATATGAAGGTGGATTGTCCGACATTCACCAATTTTGATGACATGATCGAAACAGCCCGGCCCGACATGATGATTGTCACCACGGTGGATGCAACCCATCATGAATTCATTATTAAAAGTCTGGAAAGGGGCCTGGATGTACTCACGGAAAAGCCACTCACAACCGATGAACTAAAATGTCAGGAAATTCTCGATACAGAGCGGAACACCGGGAAACGTGTGATTGTCGGATTCAACTACAGGTATCAGCCCCATACCACAAAAATCAAGGAATTACTTTCCAGCAATAAGGTCGGGCGCATTGTATCGGTCGACTTCAACTGGTACCTGAATGTGTATCACGGTGCCGATTATTTCAGACGATGGCATGGATTGCGCGATCGCAGTGGCACTTTATTGGTACATAAAGCCACCCATCATTTTGATCTTCTCAACTGGTGGTTGGACTCTGATCCCGTGGAGGTGATGGCTTATGGAGCCCTGGAACACTATGGAAAAAATAATAACTTCCGGGGTGATTCGTGCCGGGTTTGCCAGCATAAAGAAAAATGTAAATTCTTCTGGGATATAAGGAATGATAGCCGATTAATGGATCTGTATGTGAAAAATGAACATTACGATGGATACATCCGGGACAATTGTGTATTCCGCAAAGAGATTGACATCTATGATAAAATGTCGGTCCAAATCACCTATGCGAATGGGGTTGTGGTCAATTATTCCCTGACCACCTATTCTCCATATGAAGGATGGCGCATTGCTTTTAATGGATTTGACGGGCGGCTGGATTCCTGGCAGGATATCCCATGGAGGAAAAAGGAACGGATCAAACAGGCCGAGCTTCATGAACAGGAAATGTCCCAATCCGATCTCACTGAGGCAGCCAACTATAAAGAGATCATGATCATGAAGAATTTTGGTGATTTTGAGCAGATTAAAGTGCCGCAATCAGGGGGCGGGCATGGAGGCGGGGACGCACGCATGCAGGACATGATATTTAAAACTCCCGATATGCCTGATCCTCTGAAGCATAGGGCCGGAACACGCGATGGAGCATTTTCAATATTGATTGGCATTGCTGCCCGAAAGAGCATTGAAACAGGAAAACCTGTCAGGATTGAAGATCTGACCGATCTGTCACCGCAGGCAAAAAGACCGACATAAACAGACTAATTTCATGAAAAGTATGGAAATAAAATGGGGCATCATTGGATGTGGTGCCGTTACCGAGTTAAAAAGCGGACCCGCTTTTCAAAAGGCGCAGCACTCAAAACTGGTCGCCGTCATGCGACGCAATGCCAAAAAAGCTGAAGATTATGCACGGCGACATCATGTTCCGAGATGGTATGACGATGCTGATTTGCTGATCCATGATCCGGATGTTGATGCTGTCTATGTGGCCACCCCCCCGGATACCCATGCTCATTACGCCATCCAGGCAATGAAATCCGGAAAACCGGTCTACGTTGAAAAACCAATGGCCCGGAGTGAAAAGGAATGCCAGGACATGATCAATGTATCAAAGGCCACCGGCATGCCCTTGTTTGTGGCCTATTACCGACGTTCCCTGCCCGGCTTCCTGATCATCAAAGACCTTATTGAAAAGGGCTCCATCGGCCCGATACGACATGTGCAGATCCGGCTCAATAAACCGTTTATGGACGGGGACCTGGATCCCATGAACCTTCAGTGGCGAGTGAAGCCAGAGATTGCCGGAGCCGGTCACTTTTTTGATCTGGGCTCCCATCAATTCGACTACCTCGATTTCCTGTTTGGTCCAGTCCGGGATGTTCAAACCATGGTAATGAACCAGGGTAACAGATACGATGCAGAAGATATTGTTGTGGCCAATTTTCGATTTGACAATAATATTGTTGGGTCTGGCACCTGGTGTTTTTCAATAGATCCTTCAGCTGAAGAGGATGTCCTTGAATTCTACGGAGAAAAGGGGAAAATCGAATTCTCCACCTTCAATCCCATACCGGTGCGTCTGATCAACGACCGGGAAATTCAAGAACTGGAATACAGGAATCCGGAGCATATCCAATTCAACCTGATACAGAGTATCGTGGATGAATTATCAGGTTCAGGACAGTGCCCCAGTACGGGTATTTCAGCTGCCAGAACGTCAAAGATACTGGATCGGATGGTTGCACCATATTATGAAGAGATTGACTTGAAAAAATGAATTTAAGTTTTTGGGATGGATGTTGAGTTGTAATGTCTTGAATAAAGGAGCTGGGAACAGTGATAAGTGCATATAGAGAATAAATCAAGATCCCTTTTCTCAGCTTGCGGAGGATTTTAAATCCCAGGACAAATCGCTTGTATTAGCAGACAAAGTGGGAATTGAGGATCTGTTTTTGTGATTCCTTGTTGATCCACTTTCACTGCTTCGCAGACAAGGCAGACAAGGTTTTTTTGATTTGTATATTTGTTGATTTTTACATGATCAAAATTCAGGATTCAGCGGAATCACCTGAATAACCCTGAACCACTAAAAGGAGGAACGTTTAGATTGGGAAATGATATGAATTATCTGATCATTTAATCATGTACTCGTAGAAATATTTGAACACTGAAACATTACACCATGGAACCACGCAGAACATTTCTTAAAAAAATGGCCGGTATTACAGCCGGATTGGTCGTTCAACCGGCACTGGTATCTTCCTGTACTGGTCCAGCCTCAGATGCTTTGGGACAGATACTGCCGTTGCGGCGTCTGGGTCAGACGGGCGAAAAAGTGACCATGCTGGGATTGGGTGGATTTCACCTGGGAGGAATGGATGAGAAAATGGCTCAGGAAACTATTGAATTGGCCATTGAGGGAGGTATTCGCTTTTTCGATAATGCGGAAAGTTATCAAAACGGGAAAAGTGAAACGTATTACGGTAAATACCTGGTCCCGAAATACCGCGATTCCATATTCCTCATGACCAAAACATTCACACCGGATGCACCAACGGCACGAGCCCATCTGGAAGGCTCACTCAAACGCTTGAACACCGATTACCTGGACCTCTGGCAGGTGCATTCTTTACAATCCACCGAAGACACCAACCAGCGCATTCAGAATGGGATCCTGGAGGTGCTTATGGCAGCAAAGGAAAGCGGTTCAGTCCGACATATCGGATTTACCGGTCACCGCAGCTATGAAGCCAACAAACTCATGCTTGAAAAAACCGCCATCTTTGAAGCATCACAAATGCCCATCAATGTGGCAGATGCTGTGCAACGGGGATTCATATCCGAGGTTCTGCCCATCCTGACCAACCGGAAAATGGGAATCATCGCCATGAAAACATTGGCTGCAGGTCGTTTTTTTAAGCGCGATAACAATACCGCCCACCTCGATCAACTGATCCCCGACCGGATCACACTCAAAGAGGCACTCCATTTCGTCTGGTCCTTACCGGTCAGCGTGATGGTTACCGGGGTGGATAATCCCACACAGCTGAAAGAAAATATCGACATTGCCCGCTCGTTTACAACGCTTAACAATGAAAGCAGGATGGCCCTGGTAGATAAAGTGGCCGACCTTGCCGGGCTGGATGTTGAATATTATAAGAAATAAATAATCCCCGGCATGACAAACACACTCGCCATCGTTGCAGACGATAAAATTCCTTTCTTAAAGGGGGTCCTCGAACCATATGCCAATGTCCGATATATTCCCGGGAATGAAATAAAAAATGCAGATCTGGCATACACTGATGCCCTGATCGTGCGGACCCGGACCACGATTGATGAGGCATTAATCAAAGGAACGGCCATCAAATTTATCGCATCAGCCACCATCGGGTTCGACCATATTGATACCGATGCATGCCAGAAATGGGGAGTGCAATGGATGAATGCTCCCGGCTGTAACAGTGGTTCAGTGTACCAGTACATGGCCGCCGCCCTCACCCATCTTTCAAATGCAAATAATTTCGATTTTGCAGACCGAACCCTGGGCATTGTTGGGGTTGGAAATGTGGGTTCGAAAGTTGAAAAACTGGGTCGTATCCTGGGCTTCAGCGTGTTGTTGAATGATCCCCCACGCGCTCGAGTGGAAGGATCTGCCGGATTCACAAGCCTGGATACTTTGCTGGCACAATCCGATATCATAAGCTTTCATGTACCGCTGATCCTGTCAGGGATTGACAAAACATTTGAAATGCTCAATGCCGAGACAATCCGGCACATAAAACCGGGAGCCTGGATCATCAACACATCCCGCGGAGATATTGTGGATGAATCGGCCCTTCTGACGGCCCTGACGAATGGATCATTGAATGGAGCCATTCTGGATGTGTGGAAGAATGAACCGGAGATCCACACGGAACTTCTTAATAATGTATACCTTGGTACCCCACACATTGCAGGTTATTCGCTGGATGGAAAAGCAAACGGGACATCTCAGGCCATTCGTAACCTGGCCGATTTCTTTAACCTCAAACTGGATGTATGGTACCCGGAAAATATACCGGCCCCAGCGGAAAGCAATCTCAAGCGGACATCCGGAGGAAAACAGCGGGAAGAGATCCTCAAGGATTATATTCATGCCACGTATGATATTCAACAGGATAGCAATTCCCTGAAGCATCATATCCGGGATTTTGAGTATTTACGGGGCCATTACCCCCCCCGACGGGAATTTCACGCGTATTTCATAGACGATAATAACATATCCGAAGAATTGAAACAAGACCTGGTGAAATTGGGATTTAACATTAAATAATGAATATCAGCCATGAAAAATATAGCAGATATCGGACTCATTGGATTGGCCGTAATGGGTGAAAACCTGGTTTTGAACATGGAACGCAATGGATTTACTGTGGCCGTATACAACCGGACCATTGAAAAGGTCGATCATTTTATCAATGGCCGGGGAAAAGGGAAACACATACTGGGCACCAGAACCATTGAGGAATTTATTCGTGTCCTGGCACGGCCACGGAAAGTGATCTTGCTTGTAAAGGCCGGACCACCTGTTGATATGTTCATCGAAATGCTTCTTCCGCATCTTGATGCGGGTGATATCATCATCGATGGTGGAAATTCCCATTTTCCGGATACCAACCGGCGCACTAAATATGTGGAAGGTCATGGTTTGCTATATATTGGAACCGGCGTGTCCGGTGGTGAAGAAGGGGCACTGATGGGACCCTCCATAATGCCAGGAGGATCTCGTGCTGCATGGCCGCATGTTCAGAACATATTCCAAAGCATCTGTGCCAAGGTCGAGGATGGAACACCCTGTTGTGATTGGGTTGGGAATGATGGTGCCGGGCATTTTGTAAAAATGGTTCACAATGGCATTGAATATGGTGATATGCAGTTGATATCCGAAGCTTATCATATCATGAAAATGCTTCTAAAATTGACCTATGAGGAGATGCATGTTGTATTCAAATCATGGAACGAAGGCGAATTGGACAGCTACCTTATTGAAATCACGCGGGATATTATGGCATTCAAAGATACTGACGGGAATCCCTTACTGGAAAAGATATTGGATACAGCCGGGCAGAAGGGAACCGGTAAATGGACCGGGATCGCAGCCCTTGACATGGGCATACCACTCACTTTGATCGGTGAAGCTGTATTTGCCAGATGTCTTTCTGCCCAAAAGAAGGAACGGGTGATAGCCTCAAACGCATTGCCTGGACTAAAGTCCGTGCCCAACCTGAAAAAAAAGGCATTTATTGAAGATCTGCGAATGGCACTTTTTGCCTCAAAAATTGTTTCATATGCTCAGGGATATGTTCTGATGCGTGAAGCATCACATGCGTTTGACTGGGACCTGAATTTTGGCGGTATCGCCCTCATGTGGAGGGGTGGGTGCATCATCCGGTCGGCGTTTCTCGATAAAATTAAAGATGCCTTCGATCGGAATCCGGAATTGTCGAATCTGTTGCTTGATCCATACTTCAAATCCATTATTGAGAGATCCCAGAAAAGCTGGAGAAACGTATGCTCTGAAGCCATGTTGCATGGCATACCCGTTCCTGCCATGGCCAGTGCCCTGAACTATTTTGACGGATACCGATCGGAACGACTGCCGGCCAACCTGTTGCAAGCCCAGCGAGATTACTTTGGGGCCCATACATATGAACGGACTGACGCACCCCGAGGGACCTTTTTCCACACCAATTGGACCGGTCGTGGAGGTCAGACATCGTCCACTACCTATACTGTTTAATCTGGATGTTATGAAACTCCTGAAACATTCATTGGGAATTGGTGACCGGTTTGCACATCAAGCCAGGGCTCAACTCACCGCCATCGTAAAAGCGAAGAAACTGGGCATTGAAATCACGCCGGTCTGGAACAAATCATTCAGGGAACACCAGATCATCCATTCCCGTCCATCCGAAACACGGAGGGAGGCTGACAATGCCATTCGGGATATGAATTTCAAAGGAGCCTATTTTGTGGATGCAGATCATATTAACCGGAATACCGTCGGTTTTTTTTTAGACCATGCCGATTTTTTCACCCTGGATGCGGCTGAGTTTATTGGCATACCTTCCGATTATAGAGACGTCGAACTGTTTATTAAAAACCACCAAGAATTTCTGGGTTCACATTCCATTCCTGGCATAGAATCACCCTTGCTTTACACGAGGGAGTTTCTGAACACATTCGCCATAAAATATTTAAGGGCCATTGCATCGGTAAGAAAAATATATGCTTTCTTATTGGAGAAAAAGGGTCCGGGTAATTTTATTTTGGAAGTATCAATGGATGAAGTACCAGAAGCCCAAACTCCCATGGAGTTGCTTTTGATACTGGAGCAATTGAAGGACATCCCGCTGCAAACCATCGCACCAAAATTCACCGGACAATTTTATAAGGGCGTTGATTATGTGGGCGACATGGATCATTTCTCAAAGGATTTCGATCAGACGCTCTCCATTATTTCACATGCCAAAAAGGAATTCGGATGCCCTCATGATCTCAAGATCAGTATCCACTCAGGAAGTGATAAATTCTCACTATATCCCATCATCAAACGACTCTGTATCAAACATGCTCAAGGTATCCATCTCAAAACGGCGGGCACTACCTGGCTGGAAGAGATCATCGGTCTATCCCTTTCTGGCCGGGAAGGATTGACCCTGGTCAAGGATATCTATAATGCAGCTTATGCCCAATTGGATGCATTGTGTGCCCCTTATAAAAGTGTTGTAAATATTGATCCTGAACAGCTGCCTCAGCCCACTGAGGTCAGGAAATGGAGTGGTGATCGCTACGCCAATACACTGCGTCATGTTCAGAGCCACCCGGACTATAATCCCCATTTCCGGCAGCTCATCCATGTTGGATACAAAGTCGCCGCAGATATGGGTCACCGGTATCTTGAAGCGCTTGAAAAATACAAGGTCATCATTGGTCGGCAGGTGACCGAGAATTTGTTGGAACGACATATCAAACCATTGTTTTAATGATAATGCATATGAAACCTTTCCTTGATGATCATTTTCTTCTATTCTCAAAGTCTGCGAAAACACTCTATCATGATTTTGCCAGGGACCTGCCCATTATTGATTTTCATAGTCACCTCAATCCGAAGGACCTGGCAGAAAACCGGAACTTCTCAAACCTGACCCAGGCATGGTTGGAGGGCGATCATTATAAATGGCGGGCCATGCGAACCAATGGAGTGCATGAAAAATACATCACTGGAAACGCATCAGATCTGGAAAAATTTAAAAAATGGGCTTACACTGTTCCTTTTACGCTTCGAAATCCATTGTATCATTGGACCCACCTGGAGCTGAGACGCTATTTTGGCATCCATGAATTATTGCATTCCGGAACAGCCAATAACATATTTGAAGACACCCGGGAGATGTTTCAATCAACCGATTATAGCTGCCAGAACCTCTTAAGAATGATGCATGTAGAAGTGGTCTGTACCAGTGATGATCCCATTGATTCCCTTGCTTATCACCAGGCATTTAAAGACACTGTTCCCGACCTGCAAATGCGTCCTTCGTTCCGGGCTGATAAGGTGATGGCACTCCAGGAATCAGCATCCTATAACCACTATCTGGATGATCTGGAGAAGGCTTCAGACCAGGAAATCGGGTCTTTTAACGCGTTAATACAGGTTTTAAAAAAACGACACGATTACTTCTCGCAACAGGGCTGCCGACTCTCTGATCATGGTTTCTATACTTTTTATGCCGATGCCTATACCCACTCAGAAGTGGAAAAATTATTTTCTAAAATACGGTCGGGAGCCGAACTCAGTCTGGCCGATCGGTCCAAACTGGTTTCTGCCATTCTCTATGAGCTGGCCGTCATGCATCATGATGCCGGATGGACCCAACAATTTCATTATGGGGCGCTCCGAAATGTAAACACCCTTATGCTGCAGGAGATTGGTCCGGATTCAGGTTACGATTCCATTGGTGATCCCCGGGCTGCAATTCCGATGGCCCGGCTTTTCGATCGCCTTGCAAAAAACAATAAATTGGCGAAAACCATTGTTTATAACCTGAACCCTGCCGATAATGAAGTGGTTGCGACCATGATGGGTAATTTTCAGGATGGTTCCGTACCGGCCAAAATGCAGTTTGGATCGGGGTGGTGGTTTCTGGACCAGAAAGAGGGCATGGAAAAACAACTGAACGCCTTATCAAATATGGGATTGCTGAGCAGATTTGTCGGTATGCTTACCGATTCGCGCAGCTTTTTATCATATCCACGGCATGAATATTTCAGGCGCATCCTGTGTAATCTCCTGGGTTCCGACATGGAAAACGGATTGATCCCGGCCGATTTTGAAATGATGGGAAATATGGTTCAGGGAATTTGCTATTATAACGCAAAACACTATTTTGGATTCGAAAAAGAAGAACTGAACAAGATGTCATAAAAGTACAGTGAAAATGAAGGTTTTATACCGAATGCTCCTGTTCTCAGTGTTTCTTATGCTGGGCTTCTCCTGCGCTGACAAACAGAAACACCGGGTATTAAAACTGGCTCATGGCCTGGATACCAACCATCCTGTTCATAAAGGAATGGTGTACATGGCCGACCGGCTCAGGGAACTGAGTGACGGAACGATGGAGATCCAGATCTATCCCAGTGGGCAGCTGGGACCTGAACGCACCTGCGTAGAACTTTTACAAATTGGCAGCCTGGCCATTACCAAGGTTTCAGCAGCCGTAATGGAAGGTTTTGCACCCCACTACAAGGTATTGGGTTTGCCATATATTTTCCGGGACGAAGCACATGCGCACACAGTATTTGATGGCCCAATCGGTCATGACCTGCTGCTCGAGGGAGAAAAATTCTGGTTACGAGGTTTATGTTTCTACGATGCGGGAAGCAGAAGTTTTTATACCATCGACCGCCCGATAATTCACCCCGACGACCTCAAGGGCTTGAAGATCAGGGTCATGAAAAGCAATACCTCCGTAGAGATGGTTCGGAGCCTGGGCGGTTCTCCCACACCCATTTCCTGGGGCGAATTGTACACCGCTCTTCAGGGTGGTGTTGTGGATGGAGCCGAAAATAACCCACCCAGTTTCTATCTTTCCCATCATTACGAAGTGTGTACACATTACTCTATCAATGAACATACCACGATCCCGGATGTCTTGCTAATCAGCACGCACATTTGGAATAAATTGACCACCCGGGAGAAAACGTGGATGGAACAAGCCGTAAAGGAATCCATACCCGTTCAACGTGGTTTTTGGAAAGAATCGGTTAAAGAAGCTCTTGAGGCCGTAGCAGAAGCCGGTGTTGAGATCTATTACCCAGAAAAAAAGCCCTTTGCTGATAAAGTACAGGTGATGTATGAAGAATATATGAAAGATCCGGAACTGAGAACATATATTGAGCGCATTAAGAACACAAAATAGCACTGTCTAAAGTTGATGCACGTGAGAAACAAAGTTGATAAGATCCTGGGACATGCTTTGATCGCCCTGCTGGTGATACTGGTGGTGGATGTTTTATGGCAAGTGGCCAGCCGGTATATACTTAAATCACCCAGCTCATTCACCGATGAACTGGCTGGATTCCTGCTGATCTGGGTCGGTATGCTGGGTGCCGCATATGGGACGGGAAGCGGACTGCACCTGGCCATCGACATTCTACCCAACAGGCTTCCTCCAAAACAGAAGAAATTCCTGGATCTGCTGATCAATCTCATGGTTGGACTGTTTGCATTGACCGTTTTTGTGGTGGGTGGCTGCTGGCTGGTATACACACGCTTTTTTCTGGGCCAATTATCTGCTGCCCTGCAGGTCCCATTGGGATATGTATACCTGGTCATGCCGGTCAGTGGGATCTTCATCATCTATTATTCAGTAAGCAATTCCATCAGGTCATTCAGAAACGGAATATCCTCCTAAATAAAAGGGATTATGGATCTTTTTGGCATTCTCATACTCATTATCAGTTTTATATTTTTTCTTGCTATTGGTGTCCCCATTGCCTATAGTATAGGGCTATCAGCCACCCTGACATTGCTGGTGAACATGGATCTGGTTCCTGCAGTAACGACCCTGTCTCAACAAATTGCCACATCGCTTGATAGTTTCGCATTATTGGCCATCCCCTTTTTTATCCTGGCCGGTCAATTAATGAACCGGGGAGGAATTGCCGTGCGGCTGATCGATTTTGCCAAGGTGTTGGTGGGTCGTTTACCCGGGGGGCTGGCATTTGTTAACATTATGGCCAACATGCTTTTTGGTGCCATTTCAGGATCGGCTGCTGCCTCGGCATCAGCGATTGGAGGATTCATGCACAACAGAATGGTTAAAGAAGGCTATGATAAGTCTTTCAGTGCGGCGGTAAACGTGACCTCCGCCACCACCGGCCTGTTGATACCGCCTAGCAATATACTGATCGTTTATTCCCTGGCCAGTGGGGGGGTGTCTATCGCCGCATTGTTCATCGCAGGTTATGTACCGGGTATCCTGATGGGCCTCGCCATCATGGGGGTGGCTGCGGCCTATGCATACCGGAAAAATTATCCTGTTGGTGACCGTGTTTCTCTGGGAACCGGATTGTTGAAATTCCTGGATGCACTGCCCAGCCTGTTTCTTCTCATCATTGTCATCGGTGGTATTATTGCAGGTATTTTCACGGCCACCGAAGCCTCTGCCGTTGCGGTCTTGTATACCCTGATTCTGGCATTTATTTACCGTGAACTTAAGTGGAAAGATCTGCCGGAGATTTTTCTGAAAACAGTTGGAACGACTTCGATTGTACTGTTGTTGGTTGGAACATCGATGGGGCTTTCATGGGTCATGTCGTTTGAAAATATCCCCCAGAGTGTCAGTAACGGATTATTGTCGGTAAGTGAAAACCCCGTAATTATCTTGCTGATTATCAATCTGATCTTGCTGATGGTTGGCATTTTTATGGACATGACCCCAGCTGTGCTCATTTTTACGCCAATCTTTTTGCCTGTGGTCACCAGCCAGATGGGAATCGATCCCATCCATTTTGGGATCATCATGATCATGAACCTGACGGTGGGATTATGCACACCCCCTGTTGGTTCCCTTCTGTTTATTGGGTGCAGTGTGGCAGATGTCAGTATTGGAGACGTGATCAAACCATTGCTGCGTATTTTTGCAGCCATGATCCTGGTACTGATGCTGGTCACCTTCCTACCCTCCCTGAGCCTATGGTTGCCTGGAATTTTTGGGTACTGATCATCCAACTTCAGATCATTATAAAACTTGTTTAAAAGTATTTCAGATCAGGCCATGCATCCGCATAAAAATCTTCTATTTTTGGCTTCAGTTTTTAATCTGTACCCATTTAATTAACCCATCACAATGCCTGATATGGATAATAAGATCATAAAAAAAACGGCCGACAATATTCGCATTTTATCAGCTGCCATGGTTGAGAAAGCAGCGTCCGGACACCCCGGTGGCGCTATGGGGGCAGCCGATTTCATAACCCTCCTGTATTCAGAATTCCTGAGCTTTGATCCCGATGATCTGACATGCCCCGAGCGTGACCGTTTTTTCCTGGACCCAGGCCATATGTCACCCATGCTTTATTCCATACTGACACTTATGGGCGCATACAACATGGAGGATATTAAGAATTTCAGGCAATGGGGCAGTTCCACTCCCGGTCATCCGGAACTGGATGTGAAACGTGGTATTGAAAATACATCAGGCCCATTGGGTCAGGGTCATGCCATGGCTGTTGGAGCTGCAATTGCCCAGAAGTTTCTCGAGCAAAAATTCGGCAAATGGATGCATCATAACATTTTCACTTTTGTATCGGATGGTGGTATACAAGAGGAGATCTCGCAGGGTGCAGGTCGTCTGGCAGGGCATCTCGGACTCGGAAATCTTATCATGTTTTTTGATTCGAACGATATCCAACTTTCAACCGCCACCGATGAGGTAACGTCAGAGGATACGGAGGCCAAATATGAAACATGGGGATGGCGTGTCCGCACCGTCAATGGTCATGATATTGATAATATTCGGGCGGCCCTGAAAGAGGCTGTGGAAGAAAAAGAACGGCCCTACCTGATCATTGGAAAAACCATAATGGGTAAAGGGTGCATACGGGAAGATGGCACCAGCTTTGAAAGGCAAACATCCACCCATGGACAACCCATCAGTAAGGCCGGTGCATCGTTTGAAAAAACCATCCAGAAACTTGGAGGCAATCCGGAACAACCATTTGAAATATTTCCTGAAGTGGCCGCTTATTTTGAATCGGTTTTGAAGAAAAAAAGGCTATTGGCCGCCAGGAAACATGAATTAAAAAAAGAATGGGAGTCCATGCATCCGGAGTTGGCCGAAACATACCGGAATTTCCTCTCCGGTAAACTTCCTGAACTGGATTTTCCATCGATCATCCAGAAAGAGAATAGCGCATCCCGTGCAGCCTCGGGGAATGTGCTGGCCTATTTTGCACAGAACATCAAAAATATGATCGTGGCTTCAGCCGACCTGTCCAATAGTGACAAAACGGATGGATTTCTAAAACATGTGGCCCCATTGACCAAAAAGGATTTTTCAGGAGGTTTTTTGCAAATTGGAGTATCTGAACTAACCATGGCCGCGGTTTTGAATGGCATGGCCCTGCACGGTGGTGTGATCCCGGTGGGAGGCACCTTTTTTGTTTTTTCAGATTTTATGAAACCGGCCGTGCGACTGGCTGCACTGATGCAACTCCCCGTAAAATATGTCTGGACCCATGATGCATTCCGGGTAGGCGAAGATGGCCCCACCCACCAGCCCGTTGAGCAGGAAGCCCAGATCCGTCTCATGGAACATTTGAAGAATCATTCCGGTAAACGCAGTATGCTGGTTTTACGACCGGCAGATTCCTCAGAAACCACTGTGGCCTGGAAAATGGCCTTAGAAAATACCGATTCTCCTACAGCCCTGATCCTTTCAAGGCAAGGCATTAAAGACCTGCCTGCCGTTGGCGCATCAAGGTTCCAGGACGCTCTGCAGGCACGATTTGGCGGCTATGTCGTAAAAGAATGTGATGGGATACCCGATCTGATACTGGTGGGTAGCGGTTCAGAAGTATCCACACTGTATGAAGGCGCTGAATTACTGGAGAAAAAGAAGAAACTAAACGTGCGGGTGGTTTCTGTTATTTCGGAGGGTTTGTTCCGAAGCCAGGAAAAAACCTACCAGGCATCCATTCTCTCTGAAAATGTACCCATTATGGGTCTTACAGCAGGTTTGCCAGTGACCATTCGTGATCTTGTGGGTCCGAACGGGAAAGCCATCGGAATGGAAAGCTTTGGTTATTCTGCTCCAGCCGGGGTGTTGGATGAAAAACTGGGATTCACCGGCCAAAATGTCTACTGCGAAGCTTTGAAATACCTCGGTCAATAATCCTGAATTATGAATTTTGAACCATTGAATGTCTCTTGAATTTTTATTGAATTACTATTAAATTATCACTGAATATCCTGCAAAATACGCGTATTAATCTCATTTAAATCGTTGCTCATGGCCCGTTTCAAACGCTACTGCAAAACTCTTGAACTCAAAGACGATCCCTCCCTCGTTGCGGGATACAAGCAGGTCCATGCCAAACACGCCATCTGGCCGGAAATCAGCCAGGGCATGAAAGAGGTGGGCATTCTGGATATGGAGATCTATTTATACGGTACCCGCCTGTTCATGATCATGGATACGGTTCCGGATTTTGATCATGACCGGGCCATGCATGAACTGTCACAAAAGCCCAGGCAATCCGAGTGGGAAGCTCACGTATCACGTTTTCAGAAAAGCCGTGAGGAAGCCAGCGCCGACGAAAAATGGGAACTGACGGACCGCATTTATGAACTCGATCAGGAACATGAATTTGACGCCCGGGATGGTCAGATCAAATCGACCGGAAAATATGAGACCTGACGCATCATGAAACCGGTACCATTTGGGCAGACAGGGATTTCCATTCCACCCATAGTATATGGGACCAGCTTCCTTGGAAATTTGTACCGCAAGATCAATGATGATGTGAAATTCAATATCATGCAGAACTGGTTTGCAGCTGGAAGCTCACCCGTCTGTATCGATACCGCCGGCAAATACGGTGCCGGGCTGGCACTGGAAGTCATCGGAAAAGGACTTTCAGCGCTCGGTATTGATCCTGAGCATATAATCATGAGTAATAAACTCGGTTGGTACCGGGTTCCTTTAACAACGGATGATCCCACTTTTGAACCAGGAATCTGGGCGGATTTGCAATATGATGCCATTCAAAAAATAAGTTACCAGGGCATACTGGATTGTTATGAACAGGGATGCCAGCTGCTTGGTGGAAAATACAAACCACAGCTGGTTTCGGTTCACGATCCCGACGAATATCTCGCCGAAGCCACCGATCCAGCGGACCGGGAGCAACGGAAACAGGATATCCGGGATGCCTATCAGGCCCTTTTTGAGTTGAGGGACCGTGGTCAGATCGCTGCTATTGGTATAGGTGCAAAAGATTGGCTGGTGATCCGGGAACTCTATACAGAAATCCCATTCGATTGGGTCATGCTGGCCAATAGCCTGACCCTGTTCCGGCATCCGGCTGAACTACTGGAATTCGTGCATCACATCCACAAAAATGGCGTCGGGATCATTAATTCGGCCATCTTCAATGCGGGTTTTTTAACCGGGGGGAATTACTTCGATTATCGAAAAATCGATCCATCCCTCGTGTGTGACCAGGACAAATTAAAATGGAGAACAACATTATATGAGGTTTGTGAGCACTTTAAAGTCAACCCAGGTGATGCCTGTATGCATTTCGCATGGTCGCCGCCCGAAGTTCAGGCCATCGCACTCAATCCAAGTAAACCAGAACGAATCCGGCAGAATGTTGATATCCTTCAATCACCTCCTCCCGTTTCATTCTGGACGGCTCTGAAAGAAAAAAACATCATCCATAAAGACTATCCTTACGTATGAGTATGGTTATTGACAGTCATCAGCATTTCTGGAAATACAATAAACACGACTTCGGATGGATCGGTGCTTCCATGCAATCGATCAAACAAGATTTTCTACCGGAAGACCTGGATGTCATCATAAAAGAGGCCGGGATACAGGGTGTGATATCAGTCCAGGCCCGTCAGTCCATCGAAGAAACGAGATGGTTGCAGCAACTGGCCAAAAAACATGCATATATCAAGGGGATTGTGGGCTGGTTACCAATAACCGATCCTGCACTGGATGACCTGATCGGGGAATTCATGCCATCCGGAAAAATGAAAGGCCTGCGCCACGTGATCCAGGATGAATTCGATCCGAATTACATTTTAGGCGATGATTTCAACCGCGGTATAGGAATACTCGAACGGCATGGATTGGTATATGATATCCTGATATTCGAAAAACACCTTCTTCAAACCATTTCTTTTGTCGATCGGCATCCCAATCAGGTTTTCGTGCTGGATCATATTGCCAAACCCAAAATACGAGATCGGGTCATATCGCCCTGGAAGGAACATATCTATGCACTGGCACAGAGGGAAAATGTGTTCTGCAAAATATCGGGTCTCGTTACAGAAGCAGATTTTTTTTACTGGACCGAGGACCAGTTTATTCCATATCTGGATATTGTGCTGGACGCATTTGGCCCCGGTCGGTTGATGTTTGGATCTGATTGGCCCGTTTGCACAGTCGCTACATCTTATCAGCATTGGTTTCATCTGCTGCAAAAAGTCTTTAATCGACTGTCGGAAACGGAGAAAAAAGCCATCTTTGGAAACACGGCGACCACGGTTTATAAGTTATGAAATACCGTTTATATGAAAGCGCTTCAAATTACCCATCCCGGACATATTGAACTCATAGACCAGCCGGTTCCATTACCGAAACAGGACGAGATCCTGCTACGCATCCGTTATGTCGGATTTTGCGGTTCGGATCGCTCCACCTATCTTGGAAAAAATCCGATGGTATCTTATCCGCGGATACCGGGTCATGAGGTGTCAGCTATTATTGAAAAAACCGGTATACGTGTCCCCGGAACATTCTCCAAAGGACAATTGGCCACTGTGATACCCTATTCCCATTGTGGTCTTTGCGCGTCCTGTTTTAGGCACCGGTATAATGCCTGCCAGAATAATCAAACCCTGGGCGTACAGAGAGATGGCGCAATGACCGAGTATATCACCATGCCTTACGAAAAAGTCCTGGTTGAGGAAGGTATAACTGAACTGGATCTGGCGCTGGTTGAACCTCTCACAGTAGGATTTCATGCAGTGGCCCGTGGACGGGTGAAGAAGGAAGATACAGTAATGGTTATCGGATGCGGCATGATCGGCCTGGGGGCTATTATTGACACATTGCAAAGAGGAGCTCGCGTGATAGCTGTCGATATCGATGATACCAAACTGAATCTTGTGCGGTCATTCGGTGTGGATACCACCCTTAATGTAAATTCTCCCGGCTTCCACCAGGTACTTCTGGATAATACCAATGGCCGGGGACCTGATGTGGTGATCGAGGCTGTTGGCCATCCCGGCACATATAAAATGGCCATCGATGTGGTGGCTTTTACAGGGCACGTGGTCTGTATCGGATATGCCAAAGAGGATACACCACTGGCCACCAAACAATGGGTGCAAAAAGAACTCGATATCCTGGGGTCCCGCAATGCGGAGCCAGGCGACTTTGAATCCGTGATCCGCTATATGAAGAATCATCGTTTCCCTTCCGACCAGATCATCAGCCAGATCATCCCGCCTGAAAAAGCCCGGGAAAGCCTGGAAGAATGGACTGCCACCCCGGGACCTGTTCGAAAGATTGTGGTTCAATTTTGAAGTCACGATCCTCAAAATGAATTCCCGTCATATTAAGAATTGGCCAAAATCCATATATTTGATCCTTTCCAATAATTCATTATAAAACGCCACTAAAAATCATACCCATGAACACTGCATCACAGGGCCGGTTCCTGGAACGTAAACTTATATTTCCCTTCATCCTGTTAACCAGTCTTTTCTTTTTATGGGGTCTCGCCAATAATATGACCGACACGCTCCTGGCGGCCTTCAAAAAGATCATGAGCATGAGTGATTTCCAGACATCCTGGATCCAGCTCGCTTTTTACGGATCGTATTTTACCCTGGCGTTTCCGGCGGCCATTTTCATCAAACGATTCACATATAAAACAGGGGTATTGCTTGGTTTGGGACTTTTCATATCAGGTTCATTGTTGTTCTACCCGGCCAGCCATACCATGGTTTATGGTCACTTCTTAGCGGCGTTATTTATTCTTGCAGGAGGGTTATCCATCCTGGAAACAGCTGCCAACCCGTATATTGTTACTCTGGGTCGGGAGGAAACTGGCACACGGCGCCTGAATTTTGCCCAGTCCTTCAATCCAATAGGGTCCATTACAGGAGTCTTACTCAGCAAACTGTTTATCCTCTCCAACCTGAATGCGGCCAGTGCAGATGAACGTGCCATCATGAGCCAGGATGCCCTGGTGGCCATCCAGGAAAAAGAATTGTCAGCCGTTATGGGACCATACGTGGGTGTGGCCTTCCTGTTGATCGTAATATGGATCCTGATTGCCATCACCAAAATGCCCAAATCGTCCGATGCCGGCAGAAAACTCAACCTGGGCCCCACCCTGAGAAGGCTATCGCGAAATAAACGATATCTCCTCGGTGTGGTGGCTCAATTCTTTTATGTAGGGGCACAGATCGGGGTGTGGTCGTTTACCATCCGTTATGTCATGCAGGAACTCAGTCTGAATGAAGAACGCGCTGCTACGTATTACCTGGCGGCGCTCATACTGTTTACGGTGATGCGATTTGTATTTACCGGTTTAATGAAATTTTTCAAGCCCGGTGTGCTCTTGGCCGTATCCTCATTACTGGCCATCATCAGTACCATGATCGTCATATTCGGATCCGGATCCATTGCTGTGTATGCCCTGGTGTCTGTGTCTGGATTTATGTCATTGATGTTTCCTACGATCTATGGGCTTTCGGTTCGTGGTCTGGGTGAGGATACCAAGATTGGAGGATCCGGCCTTATCATGGCGATCCTGGGCGGAGCCGTATTAACAGCCATACAGGGTCAGGTATCCGATGCGACAGGCAGTATCCATTTAGCGTATACTGTGCCCCTGGTTTGTTTTATCGTCATCATGATCTATGGAGGCCTCGTGGCCCGGAAAGATCCGGCTTAATGCAGGGGCCTTGAATGATCAAAAGAACCAAGATTTAATTGAAATCGCTCAGATCAACCATCCTCCCCTGCTTCCGCGATTGCTCAGCAGCAAATGCCAGGATATGGGTTTTAAATGCTTCATCCGGATCCACCAGGATACCGGAATGGTCGCCTGAATAAATGGCTTTCAACCAACCACTGACCATGTCATGATCTTCGGGATGATATCCTTCTGGAACCTGGAGTGTCAAATTTTCCGGGGGCTCTCCAAAGCGGGATAGCATAATTTTTTGTTGCGCCTCACTGAAAATGAGATTTCCTTTTGTACCGAAAATATGTGTATGGCGGCCATCCTCATGCGACAAACCGACCAGGGTAAAATTAACATAAACCCCATCGTGAAATTCAAGACTGACCACCTGGTGATCCACAACATCATTGGCGCTTTTCCATACACACCGGCCATATGGTCTATGTTCCAGCACTGTCTGCAGGTCTTTTATGGAGGTCTCTGATATCACATCCCTGGCAGGCCACTTATCCACTTCTCCGGCAAGGTAAATCTTTCGAGCTGAATACAAACAGGATGGCTCAATGGGGCAATCACGGAGACAAAATGTGCCGGATTGTTCCGGTGCCTGATCCGGCCGGAAAAATGAACGACCACCAAACGAACTTACCCGCAGACATGGTTTATCGATAAGCCATGCAATGAAATCCAGGTCATGACTGCTCTTGTGCAGGAGTAAGAAGGTATTATCTTTTTCGCGGGCCCATTTGCCACGAACATAATTATGTGAAAAACGAATGGGTTCAATACCTTCGCGATGTTCGACCGCCGTGACCTCCCCAATCGCACCCTGGTCGACCAATGATTTCACCTGGCTGAAATCGGCTCGATACCTCAGTGAATGGCATACAGAAACCACGCTCTGGGATTGCCTCCAGGCCTTCCGGATAGACGCACAGTCTTCATAGGTATGGGCCATTGGTTTTTCCAGCAAGATATGCCAGTTATTTTCCAAGGCTGCCAGAACGGGCCCGGTGTGCATGTGGTCTTTTGTGGCAATGATGGCCGCATTGCACCCGGTGGAATTTCCAAATATGTCTGACCAATCCCCATAAATATTACCGGAATCTATATGATATGCCTGAAGCATCGCATTCCGGTTGTTTTCATCCGGATCTGCAACGGCATGGAGCATGGCATCCGGATCTGCTTTCATCAATTGATTCGCCAGGTGCTGGCCCCGGGTACCGGCGCCAATCAATGCAATTCGTAATGGAGGTATCGTGTCACTCATGTCTGGTTTAAATATTCTTTAACAGCTTCGAGAATGGCTTCAATATGTTTGGGAGTTGTACCACAACATCCCCCGATGATACTGGCACCGGCATCCAGAATGGAAGGGATGTATCCGGCCATGACTTCCGGTGTATCTCGGTATATCACAGCCCCCCCAATCATTTCCGGCAGGCCGGCATTGGCATTTACCAGAACCGGAACATCAGGAAAGGCCTCATGAATTTCAGTGACGATGGGGACCATGTTTTTTAAACCGTTGCCACAGTTGGTTCCAATAATAGTAATACCCATCTTCAAGAGTTCCTTCACGACCTCAGCCGGAGCCAGACCCATCATGGTGCGAAATTCACCTGCAGGTGTCTGGTTGAATGTAAAAGAGCACACAATCTCCAGTTGAGTATTTTTCCGAACTGCTTTAATCGCCTCTCTGGCCTCCTCCATATCCGTCATGGTTTCAATGATGACGGCATCCGCCCCCCCTTCCTGAAAGGCCATGGCTTGCTCCGTAAAAGCATCATACAATTGGTAAGGAGACACCTCCTCCATCATCAGGATCTTACCTGTTGGCCCCATGGAAGCCATGACGACCTGGTCCGGTCCACAGACTTGTCTGGAAATATCCGCAGCGGCCCTGTTTATCTCGTAGGCCTGGCTCCCCAGTCCATAGGCATTCAGTTTAAACCAGGACCCCCCAAAACTGTTGGTCTCAATAATATCAATGCCCAATTTTGTATACGCACGGGCCACCTCCATCACGGTGTCGCGTCTGTCGAGGTTCCATGATTCGGGGCATACACCGGGTTCCAACCCGGCTGATTGAAGAAGGGTACCCCAGGCCCCATCGGCCACCAGGATCTTTTTATCTCTGAGTTTATTTTTGATTTTTTCCACGAAACAAATCTAATGATTCAATGAATTCAAGAAATTAATAAACAACTAAACATACTTTGTCGGTCGAACGTTTGAGAACGTAAGTTTGAAAACCGTCCGCCTGCGCATATTGCTCCGGAGGACAGGCATGAGCGGGATGTGAGCCTGCTTGTGAGGAGCCAGTAACTTTTGATGAACATGGGAATTCATAAACCCATAATCACACAATGTTCGCCATGGGTGCGAAGCAGCCAGGGTGGATCCTCTAATCAACCGTCATTCTTCGTTCTAACCTGGTTAAAGTTAACAAAATGTAATCGGTTGCTATTCAGGATTTCGGATCAAATCACCATTATTGAACCATTATCATCCCGCCTCGAGTCATTCAGGAATGTAAAGACATTTTTCAATTACCTGATTTTTTTGTATTTTATTCTTCTCTAAACCAAATATTAAAACTAAGTCTAAGAAAATGAAATTCAGAAAGATAGCAATGCTTGGAGGGGGTTTTATCAGCGATTTTTATACGCGTTCCCTTCATGCACAACGGCGTCATGATCGTGTCCAGGTCGTGTATTCACGTAGTGAGACTTCTGCAAAAAAGCTGGCCGAGCGATGGAAGATTCCCACCTGGACCACCGACATGAAGGAAGCGATAAACCATCCTGAAGTGGATACGGTGGTGGTGGGCCTGCCTAATTTCCAGCACCTGGATGCCGTTCGGCTGGCTGTTGAAGCAGGGAAGTCGGTCCTGGTAACCAAACCCCTGGGACGGAATGCCAGCGAAGCCCGGGAAATGTTGGAATTGGTTGAAAAACATGACGTGTTTCACGGTTACCTTGAGGATCTCTGCTACACGCCCAAGAACCTGAAAGCCCGGGAACTGGTCCAAAAAGGGGCGCTGGGTGACATGCTCTGGGTCCGGTCGCGGGAAACCCATCCGGGTCCCCACAGCGACTGGTTCTGGGATCCGGAATTGTCCGGTGGCGGAGCCATCATCGACCTGGGATGTCACTGTATAGAAATTGCCAGGAATTTCATTGGAAAAGAGGTGAAACCCCTTGAGGTCATGTGCTGGGCAGATACCCAGGTCAAACCCATTGACGCTGAAGATCATGCTATTGCACTGGTTAAATATGCCTCCGGTGCCATTGGCCAGTTTGAGGTAAGCTGGTGCTTTCGTGGAGGTATGGACCTGCGCGATGAACTCATGGGAACCGAAGGGACCGTTTTCCTCAACCATTTCTTAAGAACCGGTTTTGAAGTGTTCACTTCGGCCGGTGAAAGCGACTACATAGCTGAAAAGTCTGAAACCAGCACAGGCTGGCTATTTCCCGTGGGAGATGAAGTCAATGCCCTGGGATACGATTCCATGTTTACAGATATGTTTGATGCCATGGATCATGGCATACAGCCTATGGAAACCTTCTATGATGGTTATGTGGTCAATGCCATTATGGATGCCTGTTATATATCGGCCCGTTCGAGAAAATGGGAACCGGTTCAATTGAATATCTGGCGTGGCAGCGATGATGTGAAAAAAGGATCCCGGCTGAAAGAATATGATGAGCGGTACTTCCTGGTCAAAGAAGAAAAGATACCCGATGGCACCATCAAGCTGATCCTGAAGGACAAAAAGAGCGGAAAGATCATTCAGAAGGTCAAGTAGAGAACTGATTATAATCGCAATTTTAAACGATATATCGCTTTATAACCTCTCCTGCCGGCAGTATGTTGAGGTGTTCAATCACGACCAATCGTTTTAACAGCCCGGTCATATACCTGGAGCTCAACGGCCCCCACCCTTCTTCATCCAGGCCATGTAGATTCAGGATCAGCCAGCCACCTGATGTATTAAGGAATTTATTGACCTCTTCTTCAACCCAGGCATCGGCATTGTCCGGTCCGTACGACCAGCATCCCAAACGAAATGGACCACTGGACGACGGGAACGGATTGGCCATGGTATCCCCAAGAATATCCCAGCCCCCGGTCCGGACGGCCCGTACCCGTTTCAGAGCATATTGTTCCAGTTCAGGAGTGGAGGCATTATATGCAAAATTGTATATGGCCTCCGCTGTAATGAATCCATGAAGATGGGATTCAAAGTAATCCAGACAGCGATCGATTAATGCGGCGGCTTCCTCAAAGGGCAATTCCGCAAGGTTATTGTGCGCCCAGCTATGGGGCATGATCTCGTGCCCCCGTTCTTTGAGTGCATTCCAGTCATCGAAATTTCCTGCCACCGGATCATGGTATTCATTCGGGGAATTCCACTCCGGGATGTGTGCCGAGGCAATGATATTCAGACAGGCCTGCAGGCTGAATTGTTCATGGATCTCAGCGATCCTGTAAAACGACTTTTTAAATCCGTCATCGAAACTCAATGTCAGGATGTGGGTTTTTGATTCACGGCGGCATGCTCCCAGTCCCATGGCTAAACCGGTCAGAGCAGTGGTTTTTATAAAGGATCTTCTTTTCATTGAGAATCTAATTTGATGGGATATTTTTTTCAAGCCATTCCAGGACCACTGCATTAAACATCCCCGGTTCTTCAAGCTGGGGTGTGTGCCCGCTTTTCTCAAACAGTTTTAAAGTGAGATCTGTAATGCTATCGAGGTCCTGCCAGATTGGAAAAGGTACTACATAATCGTATTTTCCCAATATCACCAGGGATGGGACAGGTACACGCTTCTCAGATCCAAACATATTATAGTCTGCAAATATGGTCCCATACAGGTGCTCAATAAGGTCCTGGTTAACCGTCATACCTTTCCACAACCAACGGGCATCATAATCCGGATCATACCAGTATTTGGGTGCCATGGCGATGTAATTCCCGATTGTGATATCACCGCCGGACAATGGGGGTTGTGCAGCCAGTTCTTCCCAATTCCGCCGTTGTTTTTGTATCCTCTTATTCGTGGCAGTCTTCCAGAAATCACGGGTGGCAAGGTCATAGGCTTCATTACCAAAGATATTCGGTGAACCGATCAGGATCACGCCAGTCACATAATCCGGGTACCTCCTGGCGTACTCAAAAGCAATGGTCCCATGGATGGAATGCCCCATCAACAAAACACGGTCCAATCCCAAGCTGGACCGGATCGTTTCAATATCATCTGCCGTACTTTGGATCGTATATTCCCGGGGATCAACTGGAACGTATTCTTCTGCAAACCATGGCATATCTACAAAAAACATTTTCAGGTGGTTCCTCAACTCCTGAGAAAAAGTTCTTGGATAATAGATTGAGGAGCCAATCACCAGGCATGTTTGCCCACGACCCTCAACAACATATTTCAGTTTCGTACCCCCTACCCCCACAGTGCCTGTTGAATACTTAGCACCATGTCTTATTTTTTTCTCATTCTGTTCTGAATTTCTGCATGCTGAATAAAAAAACAGGCTTACCAGGAAAATAAAAAAAATGGTGTTCAAATGATTTCGGATCATGTTTCAGAAATTAATTATAGTAACTAAATTATGCAACAATGGGGATAAATAGTCATACCGGCCGTTCATTATATAAAATTTTTATGAATCCTCACTCCAATTGCAATTATTTACTTGCATAGCCCGTGTATGGATTATATTTTTGCAACCACTTATAAAGTGATATGAGTCGTCACATTTTTAACATACCTCCTGGCACCGAAGGCCTCATTTTTGACCTGGATGGGACTCTGGCGGATAGCATGCCCTTGCATTTCCAGGCCTGGAAAGCCAGTTGCGAAAAATTTGGGGTCCCCTGCGATCCAAAGGAGATGGTGCAATACGCCGGGCTTTCAACGTATAAAATTGCCATCGAGGTGCTACAAAAACACAATCATTTTAAACCGGGCCTGGCAGAGGCCATGGCGCAATATAAAATAGAAACTTTCGACCGGCTCCATCATCTGGTGCAACCCATTCCGGATATTGTGAACCTGGTTTATAAGCACCATAAAACACTGCCTATGGCCGTTGGCACTGGTGGTACACGGGCCACGGCTCTGGAAACATTGCGAATCCTGGACCTGAATCGCTATTTTAAAGCCGTGGTGGCGGCCGAAGACGTAGAACATCATAAACCCGAGCCGGACACCTTCCTGAAGTGTGCCAAACTCATGAACATTAAGCCACACCTATGCCATGTGTTTGAAGATGGCGACCGTGGGGTGGAAGCTGCCAGACGCGCGGGAATGACGGTGACAGATGTACGGCCCATGCTCAAATCAAAATGATATGAATGACGTAATTAATTACGTAATTCTTTGGTTTCAAGAGCGCCTGTACTCTTCATTTTAAAAATCCGAATTAACACCCGAACGGGAGAGTTGATCCAGAACGATATATACCTGTTCCCTGAAAGGTAAAAGTCCGTCGATCCAGAATATTTTGAATCCCCGTTTTTCCATACCGCGGAACCAGGTCATCTGGCGTTTGGCAAACTGGTGGATGGCCGTATTGAGCTTGTCAACCATTTGCTCATGGGTCAGATGTCCCAGCAAATACTGAGTAATGAACTTATATTCAAGTCCGTAATAGATGAGTATATTTTTGTCGACACCCCGATCCAGAAGTCTTTGCACCTCATCCACCATGCCTTCCTTCAACCGCTTGTTCAACCTTTCCGTAATTCGTTTTCTACGGGTTTCCCGATCGACCCGGACGCCCACGATGAACGGCTGTATATCAGGATAACCAGCATCTGTTTTCGGATGTTCCGCATAGTACGTCTCTATTTCGATGGCCCGAATGAGCCGTTTACGCTGTGTGATATCGGTGGTGTTGTGCAGTTTTTTAAAAGACTTCAGCTTGAGTACCAGATGTTCATTTGGTACGTCTTGAAGTTCTTTCCTGAGTCTGTTATTTTCAGGCACCTGTATGAGTCTGTAACCTTTCAGTACTGCTTCAATATACATTCCGGTACCGCCACATAATACCGGGATTTTGCCAGCGTTTTGCAGCAGCTCAAAAATCTCCAGAAAATCCTGTTGGTATTCATACACATTATACTGGTAGCCAGGATCCACAATATCTACCAGGTGAGCTGTCACCCGTTTGCCATGAACCAGATAATCATCATAATCCTTGCCGGTGCCCATGTCCATTTCCCGGTATACCTGTCTGGAGTCTGCACTGATGACATCTGAACCCACTTCATAGGCCAGTCGCGCTGCCAATTTGGTCTTCCCGGCTGCCGTCGGGCCCAGCACTGTAATGAGGTTGATATCTGTCATGTCAATATGATTGCAGGCAGTTGCTATGTATGATCCTATAAATTTAGCTAAATTTGTGCTCCTGGTTAAACCTGGAATGACTGGAATGCAATCGCCTGTTAACATAAAAAATAAAAAAGCCTGGTTCAATTACGAGATCCTTGAGAAATTTACAGCCGGCATCCAACTGGTTGGCACCGAGATCAAATCCATCCGGATTGGAAAAGTCAGCCTGACCGATGCCTTTTGTTTTTTCAAAGATCACGAGCTTTACGTTCGCAATGTTTCGATTGCAGAATACTCGCATCGTGGCTATATGTCACACGAACCGGACCGGGAGCGAAAGTTATTGCTCAATCGCAGGGAACTCAATAAGCTGGAGAAGAAAATCAATGAGAAAGGACTCACCCTGGTGGTGCTGCGTATTTTTCTCAATGACCGGGGATTGGCTAAATTCGAGATCGGATTGGCGCGGGGTAAAAAAGAATATGATAAACGAGAAACCCTCAAGCGTAAAGACATCAAGCGCGATCTGGATCGGATAAAAAAGCGCTAGTGAGCGGGCTCGCTCACATCAATCCGCTGCATCCTGGTTCAATTTGAAAACCACTATTGTCTATCACGAATACGCCTGGCCTCATCGAGTGTGATCCTCTGATTATTGTAAAACGCTGTTACAAATCCTTTGATGCCGGTTTCAGAGGCAATTTTCTGACCATGTGCACTGGCATCTTCCATCCTTTTAAAATTTCCTGTGGTATATTTGTAGAGGCCCTGGTGTTGTTCCGTATACACTTCTCCGAGATTAAAATCAGCAAAATAGCTCCGGGCCTGTGATGGATTGCTCGTGGCCAGCAGCTGTACTCGAAACACCAGACCATCCTGATCCGGGTATGATGGACGAATAACAGTTTTTGACAGGGGAACCGACACCGGTTGTGTGGCGGTTGGAGCCTGGGTTTCTGGTCTTTCTGCTGGGATAGACGCAATCACCGGTCTTTCTGCTCCCGTTCCCTCAAAATGCCTGGTCAAAACAGCAGCCAGCTGAGATGAATGCATTGTATGGAGCGGATCATCTGAATTGATAATGGAGATCGATTTGACCTCATCATTCTTCATATATGCAAAAACACCTTTAATATCCGGGACCTGAACCGATGTTCCGGATGTGGGTATCACCTTATATGACACCATGAAATAAGGATCTGTTGGCATTTTCATCCAGAGGAATTTGGCCACGCCCCCTTTAAACGTAAATATGGAATTCTTACCGTCAATTTGCTCAGCAGCATACCCCGCGGGAATGGTTTCTTCAACCCTGGCCAGTTTCTCTACATCTCCCCTGCTGACCAGTATATTGACCTCCCACCCATCAGATGCGCTTGAAAGATAAGGAGCTTCCCGGAACGCTGCAATGCCCATGCCTTCAATGGCTTGTATGGCAGAAGCAGGATCTGTGCGGGCCTGATCAACGGTAGTGGTTCTGTTGGTTCCGCTCGCTGACCGGATCAGAATGGTTTTTGGCCCCAGGTTAATCTCTTTACGATCATTTGACATGATGTATGAAAACTTACCGTTTACCGTCAGTTCTCCCTGCTGCTCTGAACTGGTAGTGAGGTTATAGCGTATCCGGATGGAGGAAGCAGCCGGAAGGTTTAACCAGATGATATTGAGTTTCCCTTCTGTATAACTAAAATCCGCTCCAGCCATTTCTTTGGGCTCGATCTGCACAGTGCCCGGAAAAGTCTGTTGTATTCTGCCAAAATTAGTCAGGGTGCCCTTACTGATCTCGATACTGACTTCCACCGTCTCCCCGGCTGTAGCTTCTGCAGGCACGGTCAGCCGGGCACTCACATCCTGGGCAATGCAGGTAAATGAATAGCCCAGTATGAGTAAAATAAAAAGGTGACCTCGAATGTTCATTTTATTTTGAATTATTTGGATATATGATCGGTCTTAATGCAATGATAATAATTATTGCATTAAGAAGAAAAACGGTTTATCAACGGGCTGTTCAAAACAACTGCATTTTTAAAAATTCGGGCTGAGAAGATACTTTGTATAGAAAGCGTCAATCTGTTCAACCGCATCTTCCGCGGTATCCACCAATGAAAAAATTTCAAGATCTTCTTCAGATACATTCTTTTCCTGTTCCAGCATCACCTTTTTGATCCAATCAATCAATCCACTCCAATAGTCTGATCCAACCAGAATGATGGGAAACTTGCCGATTTTATCCGTCTGGATCAGGGTAATGGCTTCAAAGAGTTCATCAAATGTGCCAAAACCTCCGGGCAGTACAATAAATCCCTGGGCATATTTCATAAACATCACCTTACGGACAAAGAAATGATCGAAGGTGATCAATTTATCAGGATCGATAAAGAAATTGGGTTCCTGTTCGAATGGCAGATCAATATTGATGCCCACAGATTTTCCATTTCCCTTCTTGGCCCCCATATTGGCCGCTTCCATAATGCCGGGACCACCCCCGGTGATCACACCATAACCTTTTTGTGTCAATAAATAGGCAATATCTTCAGCCAATTTGAAATATTTTGAATCGGGTTGGGTCCTGGCTGAACCGAAAATGGATACACAGGGTCCGATACGGGCCAGTTTTTCATACCCCTCCACAAATTCTGCAAGTATTTTGAAAACATTCCAGGAATCCCGGGTTTGTATTTCGTTCCAGTTCTTTTCTTCAAAAGCACGTTTTACTTTGTCTTCACTCGCCATAATTTTTTAGTTTAAATAATATCATGATCGCAAGTCCACTATCTATGGATGGATTACGTTTCCAGTGTATTTTGCTCGACCACTACTCGCCTGAATCAGGTATGTTCCTGCAGGATATGCCGACAGGTCATAGGATACTTCTTGTAAGCCATAAAAAATACCCTCTCTGAAATCCAGGATCTTCCCTGCCAGGGTTGAAAGAACCACGTCATAGGGACCAAATGCCTCAAATGAGATATGAAACTGATCGCTGGTCGGATTGGGGTATATCTTCAGAGGGTGGGTGTTGAATTCGTTGGATGTTTCAACGCCCAGACCGATGGCCCTGTTTATAAACAAACCCCTTCCGTGTGTGGCGGCGATAATATGATGATCCGAGACCCGATGACGCAACATATCCACACGCACATTGGCCAATCCCTGGTTGTTGGGAACCCATTGAACTTGAATATCATCCAGGTTTTCACTTTTCCAAACCCCCAGTTCAGTTGCGATAATGGCACTGGATTGGAGGTATGGATGATGCATGATCCATCGTACTGGCATATCCGGCAGGTCCCCTTCCACATCCGTCCATGTGGTTCCCCCATCATGTGTCATCCATATGGATTGAACACCATAATTGCTAAAACTGATCAGCATTTCATCATCGGTATCACCCACTGAAATGGATGAAATATTGGCCGTTGGAAACAGGTTGCTACCAATCTCATAAACAACCGGGACACCTGTCTCCGCATGTTCGATCTTAAATAACCGTCCCGCCTGTGTTCCTAAAAATACAACCGTATTATCCGCGGGAGAATTTTGTGAATACCGTACGGCTGAGAATGGGACCGTATTTCCTGTATTGAGAAAGACAAACTGCCCTGTGGGATTTGCTATGACATTGTCAACCCGCAATATATGATCCTGAAGCTGAAGATCGAATGTCACTGCATTGGCATAAAGGGAATTATGTCGTGAATCGTAGTCGGCCGGATTAATAAAAATACCGCTATATTGATCGATATATTGAAGTTCGGTTAGTTGATCCGGTACGGCACTCTGAAAAACAAGATACCGGTTATAATAATAAGAGGTGATCAGATATTGTGGTTCATCCTTATCGAAGAAACAGTAGGCACCATCTCCCCCGGAGACAAAATGTTCACGCCCCAGGGTTTGTCCGATATACCGGTACGTTCCATTATCCTGCGTACCGGCAATAAAATACTCCACACCCGATTCCGGATGGATGTCGCAAGTGTAGTACTGGATTGTATTGAAATCCTTATTGCGTTCCTCGAACAATGGATACCGGGTCGATCCGTTCTGTGTCAGGAAAACGCCCCCATCGGTACAAAAAAGTATGGTATCTGATGAACCAGGTTTATAGACAACTTTATGCTGATCGGCGTGCACGTATATTTCAGGGAACACACCCCTCCAGTCGGAAATATGGTCCCAGTCGACGCCTCCATTTGATGATTTGTGTTGGTCGAGTCCCCCTGCAAAAACCGTATTGGGATCATTGGGATCCACCTCTACGGTCAGGGCATGCCAGGCCAGGTAGGCCCATCCTCCATCAGAGGAGGGCATGTTCATTTTTTGCCATGTGATAGTATTTGTAAAAATTAGCTTTGAAATTACGATACCTTATTTAAAGATTCGATTCCTTACTATTTTTATGAAGCTTTAAGAAATAGATTTGGTATTGAAGAACCTGATGATGCTGATGATGTAGTTAAGAAACAGTTCCAAGCAAATGTTATGGGTACTTATCTTGGATTAGATGAAGATTCATTGAAGAAAATGATA
>Ga0209536_100001719_pt1 | contig 35835 bp, 25 predicted proteins | sample DeeMarSeWOR28_12_FD_187461 | JGI IMG/M metagenome (GOLD analysis project Ga0209536, IMG submission 187461) | Marine sediment microbial communities from White Oak River estuary, North Carolina - WOR-2-8_12 (SPAdes) (version 2) | ecosystem: Environmental > Aquatic > Marine > Intertidal zone >...
ACCGACTCGACATTTATACCTTCATAACTTGAAGCTGGATAGCCATAGTACACCCATAGAAAAGCGCAGATTTGCATTTTGTCTTCAGGCTTTTTTCTCTGCTCATAACCCTCGGCGGTCAACAGCACGATTTCCCCGGGTCCCAGGTGTCTTTCAATCTCAAAGCCGAGATTGGGAAACGCACAGGTTTCGGAGGTTGCGGCATAGGCACCTTCTTTTTTGCCTATAGCAACCGGTGTTCGCCCCAATTTATCCCGGGCAGCATAAATACCGCGATCTGTGAGCAGCAGCATCGAACATGAGCCTTGGATGGCCTGCTGGGCATTGTTTATGCCTTCTTCAAACGTTTCTTTTTCACAGACCAGCATGGCGACCAGTTCCGTCGGGCTGGTCTCACCGCCGCTCATTTCTGAAAAATGCAGCTTATTTTGCAGGGCCCTGGATGACAGTTCGTCAATGTTGTTAATTCTGCAAACGGTTACGATTGCGAATGTGCCGAGGTGGGAGCCGATAATCAGTGGCTGATCGTCATGGTCGCTGATGATTCCGATTCCCATGTTGCCATGCAGCCTGGGCAGGTCGGTCTCAAATTTGGATCTGAAATAATCGTTTTCGATATTGTGGATGGATCTTGAAAATTCTGTTGCATTCTTTACCGCCAGGCCTCCTCTTTTGGTGCCGAGATGAGAATGGTAATCCGTTCCATAAAAAAGGTCAGTTGAACAATCTTTTTTTGATATCGTGCCGAACAAACCGCCCATGCAAGCCTCCTTAATCCGCTATAGTGATGATTCTTGGTGCGATATAATTATTATGAATATCGAGCAATGCAAAACTCGCAGGACCACCATATCTCGGTTGGGATGCACTTCCGGGGTTTAAGAAGAGGACGCCGTTTTTTTTCTGAATCGAGGGCCGGTGGGTGTGACCGCTGACAACAACCCCGATATTCGCTGAATTCGGTTCTATGTCAAGCATATACGCGTTGTGCAATACATATATCCTTACCCCGGCAACCCGAATCAGCTTGGCTGCCGGTAGGTCTTTGGCCCATGGCCCTCCATCCATATTTCCCCGGACGGCAACCACCGCTGAAATCTTTTTCAAATCCGCCAGGATGTCTGCGCCACCGATGTCACCCGCATGGATGATCAAGTCAGTATTTTTAATGGAATTGAAGACCCCAGCGAACAGCTGACCATGGGTATCTGAAACAATCCCGATGAGACATCTTTCCCGAAATTCATATAAGCGCATTTCATTCATTTGCGGATCGCTGAATTCGATTATAGCGGGTTTTGGGAAAACACAAGCCCCTATTTAGAAGAAGGCATGAACAGATGTCAAGATCTCGTTTTTTGATTATGGTCTGCAGATTCACAAGCAGGGGTATGATTTGTAATCGGCAGCTTACGCCTCCGTGCAGGCTACAGGTTTTCTCCGGCGTTTAATTTCGCTGCGTTGCCGCTTGGCAATCAGGCGGCGTTGCCTGGCTGCTGCTGTCGGTTTTGTTGTTTTTCTTTTTTTCGGCTGGATTGCTGCTTTGCGGATCAATTCAACCAATCGATTGACGGCATCTTTTCGATTTTGCTCTTGGGTTCGGAAGCGGCGAGCGCTGAAAACCACAATGCCTTCAGCGGTAATTTTCTTTCCACCCATTTGGAGTATGCGTTTGCGAACTTCTGCCGGCAGCGATGTGCATTCGCAAACACTGAAACGCAGTTGAACAGCTGTAGACACTTTATTGACGTTTTGTCCACCAGGACCGGCAGCACGGACAAAATCCAGCTGGATTTCTTTTTCATCAATGGCTATTTCGTCGGTTACCTGGATCATAGCAGCGGTCTTTTTGTTTGCAGATTTTCGGAACATCATTATGGCCAGCGGGACAATATCAACATCCGTAAAATATCACAATAGCAATATCGGCCGGCTTAACCACTTTGGCAGGCCGCGAAATGATGTTTTCCCGCAGGAATCTCACACCGGAGTGTTGATGTGTTCTGCCGGTCGCTCACCTTCTCGAATGCAGAATCATGAAAAGCAGCAGATCCGCTTTGCGTTACAGTTCTAATGCTGGCCAAAAACACCCGGTTTCACGTGAAAACACATTCTGTTGTATATCTTCTTGCAGGTCAGCACTATGGATCCGTCATCAGATCGTCAAATTCAATTGGACATGGCATCAAAAATGAATATAATGTTCCCAGCGTTAAAAAAATATTCAGAGAGAGGAGGATATCATGGAAATCTCAGGAAAAAGGGTAATGATTCCGGTTGAAGAAATGTTCAATACATTCGAATTCTGGTATCCGTATTATCGGCTCAAAGAAGCGGGGGCCGAGGTCGTTGTGGTGGGTTCAGGCAGTTCTGACACATACACCGGAAAACCGGGAACCGAGGTCAAAGTGGACACCAGCGCGGATCAGGTAACTGCCGCCGACTTTGATGGTATTGTGATACCGGGGGGCTATGCGCCGGATATTATGAGAAGGTATCCAAAGATGGTTCAGCTTGTCAGAGATTTCGATGAATCGGGAAAGCTTGTCGCAGCGATTTGTCATGCCGGCTGGATGCTTGCCTCGGCTGAGATATTGGAAGGGCGCTCGGTAACATCCTTTTTTGCCATAAAGGACGATCTTATCCATGCCGGCGCCAACTGGGTTGATCAGGAGGTCGTTGTGGACGGCAATCTCATCACCAGTCGCAAACCGGATGACCTGCCGGCCTTCATGAGGGCGGTCATCAAGGCATTGAGCTAGAATTTGTTAGGCACCCGACCTTCACTTCAATTTTAGTGGTAATTACCTCGATGTTATGTTAAAAATACTTATATTTGGATTCACATATTGACGGACAGGCCGGCAGGATAGTAAATACGTTATTGCATCCGGCGATGCAATGGCGTAATTTCCAACGGGCGGATAGAGGCTTTTCAACACCATTGCAAATGCTGATATTGCTTAAAATGTCTACAAACACACAAGGGGGATTCAGATGAAGATTTTGGTAGGCTATGATGGTACGAGTTCGGCAAAGGAGGCTTTAAATTTGGCAAAAATACATGCGAAAGCATTTAACGCCTCTGTTGATGTGATAACTTCCATGCAAAAAGGCACCGAACATCAAAGAGAAGATATTGAGCAGGCAGAGCGGGGGTTGGAATACGCAAAATCCGTTTTTGAGGACAGCGATATTGCTTGCAAGACGCATTTGTTGATCAGGGGACTGTCCCCAGGTGAAGATCTGGTCGAATTTGCTGAAGAAAACCAGGTTGACGAGATCATTGTCGGTGTCAAGAGACGATCAAAAGTAGGAAAACTTCTGATGGGCTCTACCGCACAATATGTAATTCTGCAGGCCGGGTGTCCCGTCATATCAGTCAAATAATTTTCTCCTATCAGTTTGAACCAAGAACCCTGGGTGTCTGATTTGCCCAGGGTTCTCTATGCCGTCTTTTTTTTCAGGTATATTTCGAGTCGCTCTACCGTCAGGGAGCAGGAAAGGGTCAGAATCAAGTACATGACCGTGATCGTGATCCAGATTTCGAATATCAAATAGGTCGTTGACATCAGTTCCATTCCCTGAAAGGTCAATTCCTGAATCGAAATTACCGATACGATTGCTGAATCCTTGATTGTCGAGATAAACTGGCCTGCCAGAGGCGGAAGGATTCTCTGGGTAGCTTGAGGCAAAATGATGGAGCGCATGCGCTGCCACTTTGAAAAACCCAGAGCGTCCGCAGCTTCCCATTGCCCTTTTTCAATCGACTGGATTCCCGCCCGGACAATTTCTGTGATGTATGCGCCCTCAAATATGGACAGGGTGATCAGTGCAGAAATGAACGCGGTAAAAAGAGATGGCGCTGCGAATAAAACAGTGAGCAATTTTTGGGTGCCCTCGCTTCTTGTCCTGATAAATTCTTCCAGCCCCAGCGCAGGCAGGATCTGGTCACCCACAAAATAGTAGAAAATGAAAATCAATACCAGTGGCGGTAAATTTCGGGTCAATTCGACATAAGTTCCGCCGATAAGCCGCCAGAAGAGGCTCCGGCTCACCCGAAAAAAACCGACAATGGTACCGATGATGGTGGCAAAAATGGTTGCCCAGATACTCAACCGTATCGTGGTCAGGAAACCTTGAATCAGCATATTGGGAACCCATCTCCCGGTTTCCTGATCATAGCGGAAAAGGTATTGCGGGATGGCTGCCCAATTCCACTTATAACTCAAGCCTACTTTGACCTTATAGGCGAAATAAGCGGCAGCCGCCAGAATCAGCAACAAAAGGATAACATCCATCGCTGTCAATCTGATTTTGCTATTCAACTAAATTTTCCCAATCCCTGGTTTCAAACCAATAATGCCTTCTTTCTGCCAGCCAGCCCTCGGAATGAACGACAAGAATCCAGTTGTTAAAATAATTGAGCGTATCGAAGTCACTCTTGCGAACTGCGAAACCAATGGGCTCTTTGGCAATGGGGGCTCTAATCGGCAAAAATAGCTTGTCCGGATATTTTAAAGCCTGATCCTCAGGCAATGGTGAGGTGGCGACCGCGGCATGTGCCTTGTCATTAACCACTTCCTGGATGACCTGGGCCTCATTTTCGAAGAATTTTTTCTGAGCTTTGGGCATATTGTTATTTGCAGCTGCAGCGGCAGTCGTGCCGAGCCTAGCGGCGATGATGACATCTGGACGGTTGAAGTCGTTGATTCCACTAAATCCTGAAGCCAGCTTTTTATTGGCAACCATCGACATCAATCCGTAATCATAAGGGATACTGAAATTTACTTTAAGATTGCGTTGCGCGGTGATGCTCATCCCACCGATGATAACATCGAATTTCCCGGTGAGAAGCGCTGGAATGATGCCTGCCCATTGTGTCGGAACGAATTCTATTTTGACCCCCATATCCTTGGCGAGCCGCTCTGCAACATCTATTTCAAAACCGATGAGCTTGCCCGTCTTATCTTTCATCGCCCAGGGCTTAAATGTGGACATGCCGACCTTGATATAGTTATTCTTGACAATGCGCTCGATCGTGCTCTCCTGGGTCAATTGCTGCTGAAGCTCTCCGGCAATCGTATAGCCGGATACGACGAAGAATAGCGCGAAAGCAAGAATTGTTACTATCATTTTCCGAAATAATTTCATTCTACTCCTCCTTTTGTTGAAGTCATTGACAAAATAGGGCTTTCGTAGGATCGCACACATGCTGATTATATTTTTATTACTACTCGAGCTTTAATCGTTTTTCTAAATTCGCTACTATGAAGGATAATGAAATCGTAATCAAGAGATAAATTGCCGCAATAGTAAACCAGATTTCAAAGACAAGATAGGTTTCAGAAATAATGACTTGCCCCTGCATGGCTAAATCATAGATGGCGATGGTGCTTACCAGGGCAGAGTCTTTGATCAGCGACACAGCCTGGCTGGTTAAAGGCGGCAAAATACGCTGCAGCGCCTGGGGCAGGATTATGAATCGGTATGTCTGGTATGGATTGAGACCGATGCTCAATGCGGCTTCCCATTGACCCCTGTGAATGGATACGATCCCAGCCCTAAAAATCTCAGAAGCATAAGCACCTTCAAATAAACTGAGTGCCAGAACTGCGGCGGTAAAAGCACTGAATCCCAAAACCGGTGATAGCACAAAATAAATGAAGAAGAGCTGAACCAGCAAAGGTGTATTGCGAATGGTTTCGAGATATCCGCGTGCCAACGCCCTTGCAAGAAAAGAATTTGACAAGCGGAATAGGGCACTGACCAGACCGAATACAAATGCCAGGAGAAGGCTGATTGCTGAAATGTGAAAAGTTACCATTAGCCCCCAGATGAGGGGGCCGGGGATAAATTCGCCATTTGCAATCGAGAAAAGATATCGGGGCACGCGGTACCATTGCCAATGGTAGCCCAGACTTTCGGTAACGCTCAACATCAACCAGATGATGGCTATAATCACCATAAAATATTTGACGATGGCCAGCAACGGCGAATTCAATTTTGATATCCGAAGATGTCTGGGTGCCATATTTTTAAATGATATCATCGAATGATAACGACTGGCGCATGGCAAATCGGGTCTTCACCGCTAAAGCAGCATGATGAATCAATTGTTCAGGCTTTGGATAGGAGCGGGTATAATGCCACCGTGGCGTATGAAGCGGTTTGCTCCCGCTGCGTTATTGACTGAAATTATTGTTGACTGCCCAAGAAGACCGCCGAAATAAGCATTATCGCCGGCATTTTTACCGGGGACCGGAATTATTCTTGTCGCGGTTGTTTTCTTGTTAATGACGCCGATGGCCATTTCGTCGGCGATGATCGCAGCAATCGTTTCCTCGGATGTATTGCCGGGAATCGCTACCATATCGAGGCCCACCGAACAGACACTCGTAATAGCCTCGAGTTTGTCCAGGCTGAGATAGCCTTTGCGGGCCGCTTCGGAGATATTGAGATCTTCGCTCACCGGAATAAATGCCCCGCTCAATCCCCCGACCCTGGAGCTGGCGAAGGCACCGCCTTTTTTTACGGCATCGTTTAGGAGCGCAAGAGCGGCCGTAGTGCCGGGCACCCCGATGCTCAGCAAACCGAGGCTTTGAAAGATTTCACCGACACTGTCGCCCACATGTGGCGTTGGGGCCAGGGATAAATCCACGACGCCAAAACGAATTTTTAGGTTATCCGCAACTTCTCTTCCGATTAGTTCACCCACCCGGGTTACTTTGTAGGCGGTTTTTTTGATAAGTTCCGATATCTGGCCCAGATCAAGTTCAGGGTTGTTTTCAAGTGCCCGATCGATAGCCTTTTTTACGACACCGGGCCCACTAACACCCACATTTATGACTGCATCGGCCTCACCGATGCCTAAATAGGCTCCGGCCATGAACGGAATATCTTGCGGAATATTGGCAAAGACACATAATTTTGCGCAGCCCAGGCCGTCCTTGCTGGCAGTCAACGCTGCCGCTTTCTTGATTGCCGCGCCCATCAGTATGACCGCGTCCATATTGATGCCTGCCCGGGTAGAGGCTACATTCACAGAGGCGCAGACGCGATCTGTGGTTGCCAGGGCCTGCGGTATGGCCTCAATAAGCGCACGGTCACCTCGCGCTATTCCCTTTTCAACCAGTGCTGAGAAACCGCCGATAAAATCGACGTTTACATTTTCAGCTATTGCGTCCAGGGTCCTGGCCACATCCACAAGCTGAGATGAGGACAGGGCGGCTCCCACAACGGCGATAGGGCTTACGGCGATTCTCTTATTGACGACCGGAATACCGTACTTTTGACCGACCCGGTTACAGACCGGCACGAGATTTTCGGCATAATGCTCAATTCTTGTTTCGATCTTGTTCTTTAGTTTCTCTAAATTGTGACTGGCGCAATCCAATAAATTGATGCCCAGGGTCACTGTGCGCACATCCAAATTTTCGTTTTCGAGCATCTCCAGGGTTGAGATGATTTCTCTATCGGTCAGCATGGTTTGCCTTTCTTTGTGAATTGCCAGAATGCAGCGGGCATAAACCGGGGTCAGATATCGGCAACTGCCTCAGAAATGCTTTCCGGCACCTGAAATTCGTCGCGGGTTGTCTGTCTTCTGTTTGTTTTTCAGATTCTGTTGATCGCTTCAAATATGTTGCGGTGCTGGATGCTGATATCAAGCATTAACGCCTCGGCTCTTTGTCTGAGTTCGGCTGCGAAAACCTGCTGATCCACAATCTTGGGTATATCAACTTCATAAATCATGATGTTGTTGTCAGGTTCATCGCCGCCCTTAAATACAGCCTGTAAATTGGTTATGTTGGCGCCATGTCTGGCGATTATTTCTGTAATTCCGGCAACAAGGCCCTTGCGGTCTGGGCCTTTGGTGGTAATGACAAAAGGTTCGACCTCTGCGGATTTAGAAGCCGTTTGTTGCTGCTGTAGTTGTTTTATCTGCACATCTTGATCGATGGCGCTCAGCTGGCTTTTTAGACAAGCCTGCAAATCATGAAGCGAAATATCCTGCGGCATCATTACGACAAAAATACCCGCAAATTCAGACTGCAGAATAGTCTGGCTGACATTCTCGATGTTGCAGTCGTTTTCAAAAAGAATTTTGCAAACTGCCGCGATAATGCCCGGTCGGTCTCGTCCCATGACAGATATGATAGCCTTGTTCATACTCACATCCCCGTTGCTCTAATCCATGGTTTATGCCTTGGGCCTGCTATTTGCGTTGGCCGATGATCGTTTTTACCCGATCCTCGATATACTGGCCCAGCGATTCGGCCTCTGCTGTGGTTATGGATTGAATGCCTTCAGATAACTGCACGATTTCCTGTTCATCAATATCGGCCATTTTATTGACCAGGTAACTATCTACTTCACCATCATCGCGCAATAATCCGCATGCGCCCACAGCACCTAAAAATTCATTGTTGACAAAAATAGGTACAACCATCTTGATGAGTCCAGCATCACATTCCTCAATGACGGGTCGCTTTGCCTGCATGGCCAGGGCGGCGATATTCATGTGGGCTGGAGCGCAAATAAAGCTTTGACCCTTATCGGTAGCCTTGATTCGCGGGCAAAGCCGGTTGGCCCAGTTCTTCAGATCCGATATCCGGTAGCCTTGAATGGAGAAAACATTGGCATCCAGACCGGTTTTGCGATTGATATCTTTTTCGAGTTCAACCCATTTTTCCATCGGAGCAATTTCAGTAAGTTTCATGATTGTCTTCCTCTTATTGACCAGAAGCGGCTTCCAAATCCGTCCTGGTTGACCCTGGAGAATTTATGCGCGTGGAATCCCAAACCCCATTGAGGTTTGAAAATCGCTTCGCGCCGGATTTTTTCACAACACTCAGCTATGAAGCCATTTTTCGAGCCTTCGCAGACCTTCTTGTATGGAAACCCTTGGGACATATCCAAGATCTCTTTTGGCCGCAGTGATATCGAACCAGTGTGCTGAAGAAAGCTCCTCGGCGACAAAACGCGTCATGGGAGGTTCAGTGGAAATGCCGAATGTTTTATAAATAAATTCTAAAATCGCACCGATCGACCAGCCGATACTTTTCGGGATCGATCCCCTGACCGGCTCCAAGCCGGCTGCTTCAAGAATCGCGTTTATCATATCCCACATGGGCAGAGGTTCTCCCTGGCTGATAAAATAAATATTTCCTGAAAGATGTTTATTTTCCCGGAGCTTTGCGGCTGCTAGAATATGAGCTTCAGCAGCATTATCAATATAGGTGGTGTCTACCAGGTTTGTGCCGTCTCCGATTTTTTTTAGGCGTTTTGCCCTGGCGATGATTCTCGGGACCAAATGGTTATCTCCCGGGCCCCAAATCAAATGGGGCCTTAAAATAACGGTATGAAGCCGGTCGCCGGTAGCCTGGATCACTTTGTGTTCTGCCAGTGCTTTCGTCTTTGCATAATGCGTCTTAAATCTTCTGGCATAGGGCGCCGACTCATTGATGCCCTCATCTTGTCCACCATCAAAAATAACACTCGGGGAGCTGGTATAGATCATTCTATGAATGTTATTATGATAACAGGCGGCGATGATATTTTCGGTTCCAACCGTGTTGGTCTGATAATATTCTTCATACCGACCCCAAACACCGGGTTTCGCTGCCACATGGAAAACAATATCGACATCTCTGCAGGCACGCTTCACCGCCTCATAATCTGAAATATCTCCCAGGATCTGTTCAGCGCCCATCTCTTCCAGGTTGGGATAATAGTTTCTGGAAAAATTTCGGACTCCTTGATATTTTTTCACCAATTGTTTGATGATGGCGCTGCCCAGGAATCCGCCTCCGCCGGTAACCAATGCTTTTTCGGATGTTCGTATCGAATTTGATTCAGCAGTCATTTGGATAGTTTTTTTTCTGCCCAGATTGCCAATTTTTCGCGGAAAATTTTTGAATTGTGCCGGATATCGACCGGAAATGCCCGGTGAAATAAGACTGTTTTGATACTTTTGGTCAGTGCGTTTGCTGCGGCAATGTTGAGCAGTTCGATTTCGATTTTCCTTCTGCCTCCAAGCGGGTACCTGCCAATAAGTTCTATACAGATAACCGGGGTTTGGCGATGGCGTTGACCGATGCCGACCAGTGCACTGCGAAACACCCTGGGGTGTTTATTGAATATGGATTCGCAGGGTATGGTAAATAGGGTTTCGGCCTCGGTGATGACCCGGTGGCTTTTACGTCCACAAAACCAAAGACGATTTTTTGTATCCAGCCAGCCCAGATCTCCCATACGGTGCCATATTTCGCCGTTTTCGGAAATTTTGGATACTGCATCCGCTTCCGGATTTTCAAAATATTGCCGGGTGACGATATCGCCTTTCACGGCAATTTCGCCGACTTCACCCGGCGGCAGAATCAATTCATCAGACCATCGTTCAATCGGCGCATCGCTGATCCTGATTATCCGGGCGTCCAAATTCCTGAGCGGCTGGCCCACACAGACACCGTAACCGCGTTCGGTAAATTTTCTGGTTTCGGAAAATATCTCCTTGCTGCCGATTGTGGCGACCGGCATGGCTTCGGTAGCGCCATAACCGGGAAAAATTTCGGCATTTTCACCAAGCATGAATGCAAATTGCTCAATGTTTGCCGGTGATATTGGCGCTCCCGATGTTATCACCCGATTCAGGGAGGTCAGCTTTATTCCTTTCTGTTTGCCGTAAGCTCCCACACGATGGAGTAAAGCCGGGGAAGCAGGTAAATTTGTGACGCCATGCTCCAAAATCGGATTTATAATTTTTTGGGGATCAACAGCGGCTGGCCGGGTAGGATCCATATCCGGTATGACGGCAGTCATCCCCAGGGCCGGATCAAACAGGGCATACAGTGGAAAGGTGGGAAGATCGATCTCCCCTTCGCAAATATTGAATCGAGAACGTATATGCCGTATCTGGGCTTCGAAGTTGCCGTGGGTATAGACGGCTCCCTTGGCTGGACCCGTGCTGCCGGTGGTAAAAAGAATGGCGGCAATTTCATCGCGGGTGGTTCTGACGGCCTGAAAGGGCTTCCACGGTTTTTTTCGAACTTGCTTAAGGGTAGCTCCGCCCCAGAACCAGCGACGACCGACAGTTATCCAGGTTTTCACAGTCCGAAAGTATTTTGGATAGAGCGCCCTGATTGCGTGGGCCGGGGAGATCCCGATAAAGGCATGCGGTCGGCTTTGACTAAAACAGGTGACCATGCGCCGGAGGCCCATCCCGGGATCTACCACAACGGGTATCGCCCCTGTCTTGAACATCGCAAACACCAAGGCGAAAAACTCCAGACTCGGTTTTACCATTAAAATGGTGCGCGTTCCTCTTGTGATTCCATGTTTTTCCAGCCCATGGGCCAATCGGTCCGACTCCTGATCCAGTTGCAAGAAGGTCAGATGGCTATATGCCGATCGTCCGTTTTTATCCTTGCCGGCAGAGCAGACCACCGCTCGCTGATAAGGCCGGGCCTGGGCCATCCGTTCCAGATGAGAAGAAACATTCACAAAATCTGTCGGTTCTTTTTTGCACTCCATTTTTACTTTCTGCCTTCTTGAACCCAAATGCCCTGCCGGTCAGAAGATCGATATAGATTGCCTCCGGCATATGATTTTTTGCAAACCGGCACGAGTCGCTATATATCCTTACCTCAGTGCGGATGTCTTTTCAAGAACTGCTTGCTCAATCTAATGATTTCCCGGGGAACATCTTCAAGCACATAATGGCCGGCATCCGCAAAGCAATGAACCTCGGCTCTGGGCAAACGGCGTTGCCACTCGCGAAGATATTCGGTATCAAATACAAAATCGTGTTTGCCCCAACAAATAAGGGCTGGTAATTTTGAAAAAATTTGCAGATGCCTGTCCGTTTCTTTAACGATGCGGTAGCTCGGATTATTTTCACTCATATGAATATCCTGAACGAATTTGAGCGTTGCAATCCGGTTTTTCCAACAATTATAAGGCGCAATAAGCCCTGATCTGACCTCTTTTGAAAGCGGCTTGTAGGATGCCAAGAACAGGGCGCTGTAGGCAAAAAGGTTCAGACCCATCACAGCCGGTATGGCCAATGGTTTCAGCACCCGGATAAGCCGAAGTACGACCGGGAGCGCTTTGCCGGCAGGCGGCAAAAAGGCAGCTGTATTCAAGATGATCAAACGCCTGATGGCATCGGGATGCCTCAGCGCATAAGTCATACCGATAAACCCGCCCCAGTCATGCAAAACCAGAGTTATATTTCTATTGGCTTCAAGTTTTTCAAGCAGAGCCTCGAGGTCATCGACACGACTTTTGAGTTTGTAATCATAGTTTTTCGGGGTGGGTTTATCCGAAAGCCCGCAGCCAATATGATCCGGTACGATTGTGCGAAAGTCTGAAGATAAGGCCTTTATCAGTTCGCGATAATAAAATGACCAGGTGGGATTGCCGTGAAGCATAACAATTGGGTCGCCGCGACCTTCGTCGATGAAGTGATAGCTGAGGCCGTTGAGATCCATATAATTGGATGCAAACGGATATAAATGCCGAAATCGCGAAATATCCAGGGCTCTCGTATTTCCAATTCTTTTCGCAGTCATATTTTCTTGCTTGCAAGCGATGTGAGCAAAGCTCAGCAGCCCCCTACCATTCAAGTCCCAGCATCAGGCAGTTTAACCCGCTTCCGATTCCCAAAAAACCGACCAGATCATTCGGCAACAAGAACTGTCGCTGTTCGGCAATGGCAGCCGTTATCGGCAAAGAAACGGTTCCGATATTTCCCAGAGACTCAAATGTCGTAAAGTCCCTCGACTTGGGAATTCCGATGGCATCCAGCATGTTGCGCTGGTGGGTAGCGCCGACCTGATGGCAGATGATTTTATTCGGCTGATCCTCCAACCAGGAAAGTTCTTTTCTGAAGGCTTTAAATGTTTCAATTCCCAAAACCACCCCGTTTTGGAGCACAGCGACAGAATCTGTTTCCATGACATGCAAGCCGCTTGCGGGTATGCCGGTGTCAGGTCCCCACACACAGAGTTTGTGAAAGGCTGTCGCACTCCTGGTGACGCCTCCCACGAGACGATGACCGCTGCTCGATAAAGACTGATCGGTTAGCAGGACGGCCACAGCACCAGATCCCCCGGTGAGTGTCGCCACCGATTTTTTAAAGATGTCCATATCTCTCGTTTTCAGAAGATTATCGATCGTCTGATCGATAATCTGGCGCGCCGATTCGCAGGATACAATCAGGCCGGCTTTGATGTGACCCAATTCGATGGCGTTTGCAACCTGGACCATGCCGTTTAATACCCCCAGACAGGCGTTGGAGACATCATAAATGTGGGATTCAGAGCCGATACCCAATCCGTCCGCGACCGCACAGGCTGTGGCCGGTTCAAGATTATCACGGCAAACTCCGCCATATACGAGAATACCGATATCCTCGCAGGCGATGCTGGAGGCCGCCAAAGCTTTCTGTCCGGCTTTTATTGCGCCTTGGTGCATTTTGAATCCGGGATCCCAGAAACGGCGTTCCCGGATGCCGGTTATGGCTTCGAGCTGGCCCTTTTGGAGATGAAGCGCCTTATATACCGGCTCAAGTCGCTTTTCAAGATCATCTGATGATATGACATTAGGCGGAAGCTCGTAGCCGAATGCATCGATATAAACGCTTGAATATAGCATCAGATTTCAACCTCTTTGCTTTTTGGATTTCCCTTTAGCGGGATTAATTGAATACCGAATTGATGTAATTCATAGATATACAGATTATCTACTTTTATAAAGCCGTCTGCAACTAAAGCCGGCAACGGGCTTTCGCGAATCTCTGTAATTGCAGCCTCTACCGTAACCTGCCGATTCAATGGAGTGATCTGTCCGCGATAGATCCATTCGTGTGGTCTATCGGTTAAGAGTTTAAACCGGTGGCTGTTGATAAGATCGGGCCAATGACCACGGGCTGCAAATTTAAGCAACTGGACAAAGGATTCTATGCCTAAAGAACCCGGAAAAACAGGATCTTGAAAAAAATGGGCTTTAAAGAACCACTCCTGGGGATCAACCGTTTTTGATCCCCGAATAAAGCCCAATCCCGAAGGGCCACCATCCGGAATATAGGTTTCAATTCGATCGATCATGCGAATAGCTTTGGCCGGCATGGCCAGAGAGGAGGTTGTTTCCGATTCGGAATCTCCCGGCCATAATGGTGGCTCATCTTTAAAATCATGGGAGATATTGTGAACTGATCCGCCGACATCGGGCTGATATGCCTGCAGATGGGTTTCGCGGATGCCTTCCTGCTGGGCCAAGGCGCTAGGCGTAAAAAAACCAAAATAGGCGTTGCCGGAGTAAATCCTGCGGTCTTGCTGCAATACTTCGAAATCAAAGTGCTCGATAATCATATCCCCGGCTTCGGAGGACCGGGTCAAGCGCGTGCGGGTCCGCAAGGTTTTTGCATCCGGCCGGATTTCCTGACGCAGAGTTGCATGACCGCCCAGGTTTCTGAAGTGAAGATCTTTATCGCTTCTCAGCGCGGAGCCCATATAAGCTGCCAACCATCCGCAAGGCTGCAATGCGATCTCGATTACGATGCTAATCGGGGCGGCTGCAGTCCGCTCGGCCCTGAAAAACCATGAATCCGGAAGAACGTCATACTCCGCCTCAATCCAGCCGTCGGGTTTCAGGAGCCATGGTTGAGGCTCAATGAGAGCGATGCGGTCAATAAAGAGATAGGGCGGCGCCGGCAGGCGGGCAATGAAACGATCCGTGTCAAAGGGTATGTAGCGGCTGCCAAAGGCTGCAGAAGGTTTTCCGGTCGCAAATTCAAGGATATGATTGCGGCTGTACCCCCCCTGAGTTGGCTTTGATATTTCATTGATCGAGGCCAACTGCTTTCTTTCGTCCCAAAAATTTTCGATCTCCCTTCGGCTGGCGCCCGATAATTTCATGGACATGTCCTTGAACCATACGATCCGCTGACCGTCGGCATGCATGTGAGCGTCAGCAACAACATAGGGTTCGGGTGCGTAGCCGATCTCCTTGATTTCAACTTCATAAATGACGCGGCGGGTTTCGGGCGTTACCGGGCCTCGACATTTGAGGGTGCTTTCTATACCCACGACAGGTTCATAGCAAACGCCGGGCTTATCGCTGACCCATCCGAGTCGCTGGAGAAAAACCCGCAATGCCTGGGCGCAACATTCATACATCAATGTTCCCGGCATGACCATGTCGTCCACAAAATGGCAGGTCAAGAACCAGTCGTCCGGGTGGATATCGGCCTCGGCTCGAATCAAACCCAATCCAAACCGGCCCCCATCGGGTACAATCTGAATTATACGGTCGATTAATTTCATTCGTCCGCCGGGAAGTTTAAGCGCGTCTGCTATGCGAACACCTTGAAATAAATCTCCGAAACAGCCGGCCAGATTGCCGGCGCGCAGTTTTTGCAATGAGGTATCGGAGTAGCTTTCATTGCCCAGCGGAACAAGGTCTTTCCAATCTCCGGGTTTTTGACCGGTTTGAGGTCTGTTCTCTTCTTCGGTGAAAAGAATTCCCCCGGAACTTTGCACTTCTTCTTTCGTGAAAAATCCCGCACGGCCGTTGCTCATGGAAATAAGCGGTGCATCGCCGATAAAGCCCTTAAAATTGAATAGAAATAGATACGTCTCGGCCTGACGGATAAATTTGTCGATTGTTATTTCGTAGCGGATTGTCTCGCCGGAGCGGGGCAGGCCGCGGTGGAATTTTACCGTTGCGTCCAGAAGGCGGTATGTTCTGAGGCCCTTTACTTTCAGATCAATACCCAGATAGGCGCACAGGAAAAGATCAGCCTGGCCGGCTTCCACCGATATGCAGACCGGCGCGCGATCGCCGTCAAGGTACCAGGCGCCGGGCAGGACATCGTGTTCGGTGACAATACGACCGGATCCCAGAGATCCTTTGCTGCCCTCGACAGCGATAATCCGGTCCACCAGCATCAGGGGTTCATCCGGTAAGCGAACCCTGGTTTTGTAGGTATCGACAACTGAGAATTCAGCCCCCAGGACATTCGCAGCCGATCCAGTCGCAAACTCCAGGCAATCTTGACGGGAAAATGCAGGCAGAGAATTCGGAATCTGGTCTCCGGCACGAGAACCTGAAAATGTGTTTCTGCGCACGGCGAATTCCAACAGGCGTTTTTGCAGGTCAAATGTCTCACTGTAGGCGCCGGTGAGTTCACCGGAAAAATCCAGAAATGCCCTGTGGGCGTCTGACGTCAATGTACTGATTTGATTTGAAACTTCAAGCATGGCCACGTGAGGTTTGGCGGCTGCCGGTCGATGGCCTTCGGATTGTGGATCCGGAGTTTCAGGAAGCGCAAAAGTGATTGGCTTTCCACCGATTTTCAATTTAATTGTTTGTCCGAGGACGCTTTGCGAAGATTCAATTGTTTCGGGAGGATAAGCGTTGGGGCCATAAAGCATACTCAAATCCAGCGGCACTCTTTCGGCGGCTAAGGCCGCCAACACTTTAACAATGGTGTTAAAATCGTTTTCACTGCGAACGCAGGCTGATACCGCAAGATGAGGCTTGGAACCCAAAATGCTGTTTATCATTCGCGTGCAGGAGGAGTAAGGCCCCATTTCCAGAAAGACTCTCACGCCATCGAGGTAGGCTTGGTTAATGGTGGCAGAGAAATCGAAGCCATGCAAAGCCTGATGCAAGATCGAAGAGGCAGCTTTTTCGCTGGATAGATGGTAAGCTCGGCCAAGCGCGCAGCTATAAAAACGTATACCCGGGGGCTGGCGGGTTGGGAACACGTGCAATTTCCGGTAGTCATCAGCCACCGGCGCCAGAGCATCGCAGTGCACCGTAACAACACCATCAAGAAAAATGGCTTCACATCCGAGCGCTTCGATGCTTGCCATCACGTCATTTCTGCGACCGCCGATTACGCATTCGCCACTGGTATTAATGATCAATAATCGTGCAGTCGAAAATTCGGCAACCACCCTGCCTACCTGAGAGGCGGGCCGATTGACGACCGCCGTGCACCAGTCGACGTTTTCGGTTTCCGGGATGCTCCATGCGCGTCGTGCTGCATTGCAGGGGCCGGCAAGCTCGGTGGTGAACAAATCGGTTGTTTGCATTCGCTCTAACATCTCACCGCGTTCCGGCCAGACCCCCATGGCGAAGTAGGCGGCGGACTCACCCAGGCTATAGCCGATCACGGCGTTCGGTTGAATTCCGAATTTTTGAATCAAGTTCGCCATAACGCTTCCATGCGCGACCTGGCCAAAAATTAGGTTCAAAGGATTGGCTGCCAGTTGTTCATAGGCTGTTTTTTGCCAGCCCGGCTCCCATGAAACCCGCCAGGGAATGAAGTAACGCGGCAAAAGCTGCGATTTCAACGCCTGGGTTTGTGCGTCCATTTCGCGGAGAACTTCCGGCCAGTGCAGTCCAGCCTCGCGCCCCATTCCCAAATAGTGGTTTCCTGATCCGGGAAAAACGAAGGATAGCTGCCCGTCGCCACCCAGGGGAGCCGGTGAATAATATACGCCGGCCCCGGTAACGCTTTCGGTCCCATCCGCTGATACCGCCTCTCTGGCCAGCATGATTTGTTTCCGGAGCTCGGAGGCATCCTTGCAGACAATCGAGACACAATGGGTTTTTCGCCGATCACAAGGGTGCCCGCGATACCAGGCGCGCGCAAGGTGTTCGATGGATTCGTGTCTACGGTGGTGTTTGGAATTCAGGGGTTTCGCTAGGGTGCTTTGCGACAATTGATTCAAAACCATCAACTCGCCGAGCAAAGATTGGCGATCATCAGCCTCGATAACAAAAAGCCCGGCCTCTCTCAACCCCAGGGGGTTTTTTCGCTCTCTTTCCACTCTGTCCCGCACCTCAGCCTTCATCTCAACCCGGAGCTGTCCGTCAATTCCTTCGAGGACCACATGCATGCAATTGCCATCGCCGGTGAGGGTTCCGACCATGGCCCGGCGGGGTCCCTCATTGCGATTTCTAATCCAGTATTCCGGAAGAATGGGGAAGCGTGAAAATTTCTCGTTCCAGGCATGACTTTGAGGCGTTGAAAAATTTTTCAAAGGAGGAATAATTTCATGGTAAAGCGCCAAACTTGCTTTAATGACAGAAGCCAGGCCGGACACCGCACCTGTATGTCCAACCGTCGGCTTAACGGATCCGATGGCACAGGGTTCTTTACGCGCCTCGAAACAGTCATTCAAAGCCTCAGATTCCAGATTGTCCTCATGCGGGATGCCACTGCCATGGGCTTCATAAAAACCGATAGACGTCGATGTGACGCCGGCATCCTGACAAGCATTTCCAAGAGAGCGTTTATAAGCCTCGACAGCGGGAATGCGGGCATTGATTCCGCCTCCACTGGCACCACCAATTCCTTTGATCACCGCGTAAATTCTGTTTCCGTCGGCGATGGCACGATCAAGTCTTTTAATTACTACGGCCACCGCACCTTCACCCGGAAGGCTTCCATCGGCAGACTTGTCGAAGGGGCAAATTCGCTGACTTTGGGAATAGGTTTCCAGTTGGCTGTTTAAGAGGATGTTGCGAATGTCACCGCTGAGATCAACAGCGCCGACCAGGACGGCATCGGTCTCATTTTGTTGAACAGATCTTATACCGATTTCAAGCGCTTTTAGCCCCGATGCTTCTTCACATGAAACCACAAAACTTGCGCCTCCAAAACGAAATTCACGGGCGATTCGACTGGCAACGATTCCTCCCAGGGCGCCCAATGTGCGGGTTGCGGTCAGAGGTGGATTCAAAGATTTATTTAAAGCGTCCATCCATAAAGCTACATTCTTTTCGTTCAACGCCGATCCGGGCTGGCTTTCCCACGATGCTATCAGATGGGCAAGATGCCAGCGCACCGAATAGTTTGTGGATTCAAAATCAAAATCAATTCCGATCAAGGCGCCCATCTGCGGTCGCTCCTCGCGAAGCGGCAGGCCCGCATCCGCCATCGCTTTTGCAGCCACTTTGAGCATCAGTAAATGCTGCGGCAGAATATCGGGTATTTCTTTCGGGGGAATGTGAAACTCACCGACCTGTATAGAAATTTCATCCATGAAGCCGCCTTTTGGCAAATTGGTCTTTGAATGGCCACGTGCAAATTCATCACATCCTTTCCAGCGCTGTTCCGGCCTGCTAAGGATATTGGAATGACCATTAAAAACAGCTTCTTTGAATGCGCTCAGAGAAGCATATGAACCGAGCACGGTGTGCATACCGATGATCGCAACGGGTACTTTGGGCTTCATGATCGAAACGGCCTGCAAATGATTGGATTTATCCTTTTTTGAAATCCCGGAAATTTTTTCCAGACGTCTGGTCTCCTTGGCTCGATGCCTGCCGGGAGATAAAGCCGGATCCCACTCTTCGACCAGCACATGGGCATTAATGCCGCCAAATCCAAAAGCACTCACCGCCGCGCGCCTCTGGATGTCTTTTTTCCGGCGATGCCATGGTTCGGGTTCTGTTTGTACCCGGAAGGGACCGTCTTCAAGAGGACTGTTTGGGGGCGCCTGGCTGAAATTAAGGGAAGGGGGTAGGGTTTTGTGCTGTAAAGCCAGAAGTGTCTTAATCAAACCGGCCGCCCCGGCTGCGGTGAGCAAATGTCCGATCATTGATTTGACCGATCCAATCGCACACTGTCTTCTCTCCCAGCCCTTTTTTCCCCAGACGCGGCTCAGGCTCCGCAGCTCGGTGGCATCACCGACGGGTGTTCCGGCACCATGGCATTCGATGATATCAATTGACTGGGGCGCCCAGCCGGCGCCGTCATAGGCACTGCGCATGGCCCGCACCTGGCCTTCGGTGTCCGGTGCCAGCAGATTCCCGTGCATATCGTTAGAAATGCCAATACCTTGAATAAGACCATGGATCTCATCTTTGTCATCCAGGGCATCCCCAAGACGCTTGAGAACCAGGATACCGGCGCCTTCGCCCACAACCAAACCATCGGCGCTCTTATCAAAAGGCGCGCATCTTCCACTCGGCGACAAAGCCTGCAGCTGGCTGAACCCGATCTGTGTATAGAGACAATCAGGTCTGGAGACACCACCAGCCAGCATAACATCTGCCTGTCGACGGTCAAGCGCATCACATGCCAGCTTGACTGCATAAAGAGAAGAGGCGCATGCAGCATCCAATGTGTAACTTCCGGCCCCAAAGCCGAAGGCTTCGGTCAAAATAGCAGCCGGCAACCCCACAACTTTGGCTGCTAAGCACCGCTCCCTAGAAAGCGATAATGGTTGTTCAGCGCGAAGCTCGCGGCTGCCGGAAAATATTTTTTCTTCGAATGCACCGGCCAAAATTTTTCTTGATACTGCGGAAGAAACTTCCGTAGGCAGGGCAATTGCAGCTAAAATCGCCCCTGTGCGATCCGGGGATAGAGACCGCGGTGGTATACCTGCAAGCGCCTGACGCCCCGCATGAAGAACCATGTGATACAGCGGATCCAGGGCAGCCAGCAAACGCTTATCGATATCAATGCCACCGCTTTCAAAATCAAAATCAGTGATCAGGCAACAACGCTTGGAATAGGCCTTATCCGGTCTGAGTTTCGAAGTGTAAGCGTAATCCGGAGGAACACTCCAGCGGCCCGGGGGAACCTCATGGGTGGCATCCACTTTGTTAATAATATTCTGCCAAAACCTTTTAAGATCTGACGCTTGCGGAAAAAGCCCGGCCATACCGATGACGGCAATGGGTTCTTGATATTTCATGGATCCTTGAAGTCATCACTGAGATGCAAATTGAAATTTCTCCGGCTGATTTTATCGCAATCAGCATAAACAGAATTCTATATCTGAATGGGACAATTTAGGCAAGCACCAAAAATTGGCCGGCAAGGCTTTCTGTATAAGACTGCAGCCGTGATTCGGTTCAATGGGTTCGAATCTATTCCAGCAGTCATATAATATTTGAATTTTTCAAAATAATGCTTATCAAGTTAAGATAATATATTGGGGACTTATCCTGACGATGAATGGTATTTTGAAAAAAATTTTCTTAACACACAGGGCCCGATTGTCGCGGAGAATTGTATTCTGGGTTTTTGTCAGCGTGATCGTGATTGAGACGATCATTCTCATACCTTCGATTCGAAACCGCGAAATAGAGCTAATTTCTCAGATCGGCAAAGTGGTTAACGCAAAAATAAAACTGCTGACAGAGTCTGCTCCTCTGGAGGCTTCTGCTTATAAACTATTTGAAAAAATCAAGCTGCAGCTTGACGACTCCCACGTAATCGGCGGCGCCCTTTATAAAAATGATGGAACCATGGTCCGCTCTTTTGGGCAAGCCCCTGGGTTTATCGTCCATCAATCTGCTCACGATGATTTGATCTATCGCAAAACCAACAATGGCAGCGGATACGACATGATGAGCTCGCCGGTCAGGTTTCAAAATTCATACACCCTCATCATCCGATATGACGCTACTCCTGTTCGTCGTGAACTGTATGCATTTGCGTTGAGGATCGCCGGTTTGGTCACAATTATCTCAATTTTTGTTACAGCAGGTGCCTGGCTGGCTCTAAACCCCATCGTCGTAAAACCAATTTTGCGCCTAAGGGCGGATCTGATTCGGGCGGGGGAAGCTATTAGCCGCGATCAGAAAACCCCCGAGTTCTACTCCGCTTCGATCCAACGCCAAGATGAACTGGGAGAAGTCATCGAGGCTTTCCGGAAGATGTTCAAACAGATATCAAATGCTGCCAGTGAGCGAAAAGAGGCGCAGGAAGCGTTAAAAAAAAGCCTAAAGCAGGTCGAAGATTACTCAAAAGAGCTGAACGGTGAGCTGGAGAAAGGTCGTCAGATGCAGACCAATTTTCTGCCATCCCAGATGTTATCCAAGCCGGGTTGGGAGTTTGCAGCATATTTCAAGCCCGCCCGCCAGGTTGCCGGAGACTTTTATGACGTGTTCGATCTTCCTGGTCAATCTGTAGGACTTGTCATCGCAGATGTGTGCGACAAGGGTGTCGGCGCGGCTCTTTTTATGGCCCTGTTTCGCAGTCTGATCAGGGTTTTCTCGGGACAAACCGCTTTGAATGGATTGGCCTGTTCATATCAAGAAGAAATCGAGATTAAAGAACAAAATAATTTGGATCAGAACATTTCAAATTCTTCTCACAAAGCCGCGCTCAGGGCCGTGAGGCTCACGAATAGTTATATCGCGCTAAACCATGAAGAATTGGTAATGTTTGCTACGCTCTTTTTTGGAATACTGGACCCGGCCAGCGGTGCGTTAACGTATATAAACGGCGGGCATGAGCCGTTGTTGATAATTGATCAATCGGGGGGAGTCAAAAAATATCTTAAGCCTACCGGTCCGGCAGTGGGCATCGACCAGAACGCGAGTTTCGAAATGGTTGAAATCCAACTGGAGCCCGGCGAGCTTCTATTGGGTTATACCGATGGTATCATAGAATCGCTTTCGGCCGATGGCAAATTTTTCGGCTCAAAAAAACTTCTGGCAATACTAGACAATCCAGTTTCTTCGGCCGCGGAAATACTGAAGCAAATATCTACAGCGGTGGCGCTGCATACGGGCAATTCCGAGCAGTTTGATGATTTGACGTTACTTGGCATTCGAAGACTACCTCCGTAATTATTGACCAAAAAATTGGAGTAATAAGCTTTCAACTGGCTATACCGCTTGCCATATAAATGCTCTGATAAAAGGGCGGCGGTATAGGTGATTGATGCAAAAAACCCGCCTCAATCGGAACATTTTTCTGGCAGTCACTACAAACGGTCTGTATGCTATTAGATCGAGGAAAACTTTTATTGCTTTTCGGCAAAAGGTAGTAGTAATTAAAATATGACCATTCAAAAAAAAGATTTACAGGAAATCCGGCGAGATAGTAAAACACTGGAAAGAAAGATGGAAAAACTGCTGCGGGAATTCGAAAAAGAACGGAAAGCGAAAACCGGCTTTGGTCCCAGAAAATCTGCTCGAAGTCCAAGGACGAAAAAATCGTTTCTCCCGGAGAAGCAGCTGCAAATGAAAAAGAAATAAAGTTAACGGCCAAGCCCCCCTGAGGCACACAGGCCCCGGACAACACCTATCGAAGATCTTCATCAACGCGCGCAAGCCATTTAAAAGAGCGTTGGCCTTGAATGGTTTGCTCGCACATTTTCGGCATTCTCCTTAAGAAAAAGGTTAGAACACTAAAATAGCAACCTCTGGGCAGGGAAAAAAGAATTTGTCTGCCTATTTTTGCATACTTTAACTCAGGTATAACCAACTGCCTGAGCAGTCTTGTGTATCTCTGCCGGGCACCGTGCGGATCATTGCATGAGCCTGCAAGCGCCGTTGCCGCCAACTGTGCGCTTTTGTGCGCGTAATAAATTCCTTCACCTAAAAACGGGTCGACTAAACCGGCAGCGTCTCCAAGCAGAAGTATGTTTCCATGTCCAGGATTCATGAGGTAGTTGCCATAGGGCAGGGGATGGCTCATAAACCTTGTACCTTCATCCTCCATAATAGATTGGGATTCTAAAAACGCCAGGAAACATTTTCTTATTTGTTTTCCGGCTTTGATGTTTAAAGCACACATTCCCAGGATTTGGTCTGCAGGCCCCGGAAATGACCAGGCATAACCCCATGAATTATAACCCCAGTAAATCGATGGATAACCCCGGAGGTGAGTATATTTCTCTTTGGAAACCTTAATTTCTATCGCCGTCGCCAGTCCGTTTTTCCAGCCAAAATCAATTGAACCGCCGCTGGTGAGTGCGCTTCTAACGCGGCTAAAGACGCCGTCGGCACCTAAAATAAATTTTCCCCGAAACGTGCTTCCCCGATTTGTTTTTACCTTGCCTTGACCGCAATCGATTGCAACCACTTTTTCACCGGCAATGAGGTGGCTTCCGGCATCAATGGCCTGGTTCAGCAGGAATTGATCATATTTTTCACGATTAACGAAGTGGAATGGAAAATCCAACTTTCCGGTGACAGATCTGTTACGGCTGCTGCAAACGGCATAATCGAAACTCTGATATTGGATGATGTTTTCACAGTTCAGGCGTTCGAGATCGGTTCGAAAAATAGATTCGAGCAACCGAATGGTCTTCCAGGTTAAAAGCCCGCCGCAAAGCTTGTCCCTCGGGAAAGAATTTTCATCTATGATGAGCGTTTTTAGACCCAGGGAAGCTGTAATATATGCTGCCGTGGATCCTGCAGGTCCTGCTCCGATAATAATGGCATCATAGACGGGGTTTATTATCATCTTCTGTCGAGAAATGAATTGCGTTATTCAACCAGAATTATACAAAAAAAAGCATCTTATCAAATATTGGTAAGATGCTTTTTACAAGGCTTAAATTTTTACAATTTCTCAACATTTTTAGCCGCAGGGCCCCGTTCGCCGACTTCCACCTCAAATGAGACCCGGTCGCCCTGAGAGAGGGTTCTGAATCCCTGCATGTTGATTGCTGTGTGGTGTACAAATATATCACCACCGTCTTCTTGTTCAATGAAACCATACCCTTTTTTGTCGCTAAACCATTTTACAATTCCATTCGGCAAAACACGCATCTCCTTTCAATTACTTAGGGTTGTTAGGGATAATCTGAAAACAGCGCTATAACGTCGGCCTGCCCTGTTAGCGATAGGCGCGGCGTGCATCCGGGGCATTTTTCAGTCTCATTTAATAACAAGAAAGCAGTAAAGGTCAAGAAAAAATTATGTCTTTTTTGAGTTGAACAAATCAGTTACATGTGGTGTAAGTGGTCTCATTGCAAGGCTATCTAAAATGAGTGCCCCAGGAAAATAATATGGATTGATAGTTGTGCACGGGCAGGGACAAGGAGCAACGATGAGGTTCACGCAGAAGATTTATGATCGGTTGAACGATAATCCGCTATATAACACGATTGGCATTAAGATCGAAAGCGCCGCGGAAGGCAAAGCCAGATCGGTCTTAAGGCCAAATCCCAAGCTTTGCTGGCCGTTTGCTGATCAACCGCATGGTGGTATCGTTTTTACCCTCATGGATACTACCATGGCCTGGGCTGTGATGTCGCAGCTGGATTCAGGTTTAAACTGCGCTACGGTTAATTTAAATATCAATTACACAAATCCGGCCAAAGGAGATCTTTTTTTCTGCTCTGCCTGGACCACGCATAAAACCGGACGCTCTTGTTTTGTGCGCGCCGATATCCGCAACTGTGACCAGCTGCTTCTGGCCATGGGGCAGGCTACATTTCGTATTATTCAATTCGACCTCCTGTCATAATCCTCACTTATAGAAAACCGTTTCGACACCGCCCGATATGGCTTTGTCACTCAAGGACGAGAAAGTGGCAATGAATTGCTGCGCACCCCCGGCGCAGGCCATTTTTTAAATCTTTTGCACCCGACAATTCAAACCATCATCGAACTTTAATTAAAGAATTATGTATATATAAAAAAAATTATATAAATAATACTTGAATTAAAAAAATATATAATATATTATAGATTACATGAATGGCAAAAAGACCTTTTCGACTCGAGTTGCTGAAGATAAGTTGAAAGCACTCAAGCACCTGGCAGTAGATACCGACAAGTCACTTGGTTCATTGTTGGAGGAGGCTATCGAGGATCTTGTTGAAAAATACCGGCAGAAGGGAAAATAAAGAGAAGTCAAAAAACCAGATCGCGATGCATATTAGGGAAGGATATCAAAATGTCCGCAGCGAATAATCGACGGTATTTCCAGGAAGAAAACGACGGTATTCAGGAACAGCATTTCAAAGAGAATATGACGGTAGAATGCATTTGCCCGAAATGCGGAATACAACATAAAATGAAATTGCTGTGGAGCGGCAGAGGACAACCCAAAAAATTTTGTCAGCCCTGCAAAACATTCGTTACCACTATCGAATCCATTGATTTTTGCGGCGTTTCGTCAGATATCAAAAAGGGCATAGAAAAATCAGCATAGCAGCGCCGTGATTGGTGCCGTTATCTAAAAATTATTATAACAAGCGGTATAACCGGTTCTGTGCCAATCGATGAGGTATTGGATAAAGATCAAAATACTGCGGCCGCAACCCTTACCGTAACCATCCTGAAGACATTAAAGAGGCTCTGGCAGCAGGCCTGGGCGCTTACCTGCCGCCCCAGGGCCCCGATTTTTAAGCGGAGATCGCGCGCCGGGGCTTAAAAGCTTTCATCAATGATATATCCATGGTCGCTTCGTAGCCGAGCAAGCGGGAGACCACTCGATCCTTGGCGTCTAAAAATGTAAAGTCACCACGCATTTTGTGATCCGTGGCTTTTTCTACTTCCAGTACTACCGTTACGCCGTCCGGCGGAAATTGATCGCAATATTGCCGGTAGGATCTTCCGTAGGATGGCAGCGAAACCGCCCCCTTCTGCTCGTAGCACCAGAGCGTAGCCATTTGGAAAGCTGAATCCAGCACAAGCGGGTCGGTGAGCCATCTATTTCTTAATGGATCGATCATCCATTCCTTGGGCGGAGGGGCTGCCGACAGAAGCCCTATCATTCCCCGATCCGAACAGCTGATGATTTTACGGATTCCATGGAGCTGAGCACCGTGGAACAAAATTTTGTCATAAACCTCCGATATGCGTCGTGAGTATGATTTTGAAAAAAGGCGCTGATCGATGCTAAACTGTGGAGATTGTGACAGGTTATCTGTCAATATAGCCGTTGCGCGGGAGTGGACAATATCCCTTCCCTGTCTTTTGCCGTCTCTTAATTCGACAGCAATTTCGTAAGTGTGCCCTTTTTTGTGAGGTTTCCCGGCATGTACCTTAATGACTTGCTTGTTTTGCTCAAGCCGAATTCCTTTCAATATCCGTATGTCATCCAGGCCGAGCAGGTATAATCCTGGGTTTTCATGCAGCGCACCATGGCAGAACCACTCGGTCATCAGGGAAAGCGGTACCACCGGTTTGCCGTCGATGATATGAGACTTAAGAACCGGATAGCCTTCGAGGTCTATTTCTCGCTCAAAAGTCAGCGATAGCTGCTGCTTGGGCTTCAGGCTGGAAACAGAAAGTTGGGCTGAGGGAACAATTTTACTGGCCTGAGGTGCCGTGCTTCCAGTTAACGGTCCGCCCAAAATAACCTCCGCCTGACCGTTCTTGCCGCCATTCATTTCAAGAAGCATGCTTTTTGCTCCTGCCTCGAGGGGGATCAAAGAAATCTGTTTGCGCTCAAACTCACGCCTCAGAGCCGGATTCACCATCCCGGCCTCCCAGGGACCCCAGTTGATGGAAATGACGCGACATTTTGGGCGTGCAGTCGACTCCTTTTGAGCAATTTTGTTCAGGACTTCGTTGGCCATGGCATAATCGACCTGGCCGATGTTTCCAAATCGGGCGGTAACAGAAGAAAAAATAACAAGATATTTGAGCTCATCCTGGTCTGTTGCGGCCAGCAGGTTTTCCAGACCCTTAACCTTGGTGTCATAAACCTTTTCAAACTGGTCTAAAGTCTTATCGATGATCAGCCGGTCCTCCAGAACCCCGGCGCCGTGAATAATTCCAGCAACAGGACCATAATCTGTGCGAACCTCATCCAACACAGATTTAACAGCTTGCTTGTCACGGATATCGACGGCGTAGTAGCGCACGTTTGCACCGGCTGCTGCCAGTTGCTTCAAACTGCCGGTGATTTCGCGATTGGCCCTGTGGCGCTGGAATAGCTTTTCGATTTCGCGTGGGCTTGCCTTTTTGCCGTTTAGTTCATTTTCGGCAATAGCTCTCTTCATGCTCGCTTCATCTTGCAATGAGGATAACCAGGCTGGTTCGGTGTAAGGTTGCATTGATCGCCCCAATAGCACCAAAGAGGGTTTAGTATGTTTTGCCAGGGCATAAGCTGCTGAAGCTGTGATGCCTCTTGCACCGCCGCTGATCACCATCACATCGCCTGGGTTTATGCCTATTTTTCCCTCAGGATAAGGCTTGGGTTCGAGTGAAAGTGTACAGCGGGTATCGGGTCCCAGTCCGATTTCGACCGGAGGCCCTGGAATCAGAATTTCTTTTACGATCGCCTTGGCGATCTCGCGGTTGTCTTGCCAGAGCGGCGAGATGTCCAGCGCATGACAGCAGACATTTTCCCATTCAAGCGCTGCTGTTTTGACCAATCCGGCAAGCCCGCCTTGGCGGGGGTTGCTCATATCGGCACCATTGAAGCCGAAGGCGCCATCCAGACGGGTAACCGTGGCAAAAATAGCACCCTCATTCTCGCCTGCTTTCAGCAAATCCGATGCGAGATGACGAGTCAGCAAAAAAGCATCTTTGAGATCTGAATCGCGTGTTGGGTGCCCGGGCTTGGAGACAATAATAAGTCCCGATGCCTCAGGCAGTTGTTTCTTGTATTTGATGATATCCGGGGATACAAGCACAGTCTTGATGCCAACGGTTGAAAATTCTTCAATGATTGCAGCTGACAAACCGCTCTCATCGTCGGTAACAAAGACCTTTCCCCGTGAAATGGTAACCCGTTTATCGGCCATTAACGGTGTTTCAACGGGAGTTACGATGCGTCGCTGGATATCGATTTCCGAATGTGGGGCACCCGGCTCTGTCACGTGGGCCGGCGCGGCCGGGGAAATATCGGCAACAGACCCCCGGGGATCGAAGCCCTCAGGTGTGGTTTGCGCTTTTGCATTTGCGCCATTTATGAAGTAATCAATGATCTGGTTAAGCGACTTCAGATTGCTCATCATTTCAGGGGCGACACTGGGCAGCCCCGGCATCCTCTCTTCAAGCGTGGAGAGGATTTCGACCCGCTTGATGGAGTCAATCCCCAGGTCGGCTTCAATATCCATGTCCAGGCCCAGCATTTCCACCGGATATCCGGTCAATTCACTGACCACGGCCAAAAGGGTTTTTCCGATTTCCGGATTAAAACCCCGGTTTTCTTCATTGAATTTATTGACGTTTTCCGGTCTGGGCTGCGGACCGCCGTCGGACGCTATTTCTGATGCCAACGGAAGTGGTGTGGACTTTGCAGCATTTATTGGCGGGTCAGGGGAGGGGATAGATGCTATTGTTTGGTTATCGTTTGGTCGTTGCCGGGCTTCCTTATTTTGGAATTGAGCTTTTTGTCGGGATTTGCCGTATTCCGGTTCGAATCCCAGCATGGTCTCAGCCATCTGCTGGGTGTTTTTCATCATTTGCTGGAGAGTCCGGCTGGTCTCGGCTTGTGCCTCAAGAAACTTTTGATGGGCTTGGGCGGTCTGGGTGTGGAGCGCCTCCATCGATTTGAGGCCCTGCTGTACGACGTTTAATGCATCCATTATAAACGATGACTGTTCACCATATTCAGTTGCATTTCTTGAATCAATTTTCATGTTTTCCGCCACTTCTGGTTTTTGTTCTCCTTTCTTTATTCTCTCTTTCCTGTAGTTGGCGCCCAAAATCGGCAAGCTCATCTTTTGCGGTCTGGCCTCAGACACCGGATCCTCCCAATTTTGCAGTGCTACCGGATGCCCCAGTGAAGCCAGCTGACCAATTGTTCGGGCCAGATCGGCGACTCCGGACCTTCTGCCGGATGAATTGTCCAGGGCAAATGCCCTGAAATTTTTATTTCTCAATATCGATTTTACCAAACCGGTGAGAACCGCACCGGGTCCCACTTCAATGAAGGTGCGGACACCGCTTTGGTATAGATTATTGATTTCAGATACAAAATCGACCGGCCGCAGCAGATGTTCCCCCAGTATTGCCCGTGCTTTTTCAGGCTCCACGGGATAGGGCCTGCCGTTTGTATTGGAAAAAACCCTCACGGGAGAGGGACTGATGTTCAGATTTTTAAGATACTCCGTAAATGGCCGACTGGCATTTTTCATCATCTGGCTATGAAAAGCGGCAGATACGGGCAATCTTTTCGTTTTCAGCCCGCTATTTTCGCACATTTTCTCTATTCGGGCGATATCCTCCAGCGGCCCTGACAAGACTCCCTGGCTGGGGCTGTTCCGGTTGGCCAGCACAATACCGGTTGCGGCATCTTGAAGCAGGCTTTCGATGTGGTCCAGCGGTGCATGAACCGCCAGCATGGCTCCCCTGGTGTGATCATTTTTGGGGTTGGGCATGGCCATCAGTTTGCCTCGTAGCATTGATAATTTTAGAAATGCATTTTCTTCGATCCAGCCTGCGGCACAAAGCCCTGTTAGCTCACCAAAACTGTGGCCACAGGTGACATCCGGATGGATCTCAAAAGCCCCGAGAACACGGGCCATGGCCAAACTGACGGCACCCAGGGCCGGCTGTGCAATATCTGTTCGACTTAACGTTTTTTCTTGTTCTTGCTTTTCATTGTTATCGGCTGCGGGATGCGGATATATGTGGTCGCTTAACCTAAGAGGACTGCCGAAAATACGATTTGCCTGCTCGATGCACTGAAAGGCTTCAGGGAAAATGCAGACGAGGTCGCGCCCCATGCCTGTATATTGGCTGCCCTGGCCGGGAAATAAAAATGCCAGTTGACCGGGCGCCGAGGGACCACCAAAAAAGATATTTTTCGGTGGTCCCACCCCGTCCGGGTCATTACGGATAGTCTCTTGGGCTTGTTGAAGTAAACTAGATGCTGTTTGCAGATTTTCCAGGACCACGAGTAATCGGTATGGATGCTGAATGGAAAACGTTTCCCGGGACTCGGCCGCTTTCACCATGAGATCGCGTTTGGCCAATCCCTGATGGATCTGTTTTTCCATTAGGCTGACGGTTTCGCATAGTTCGCCAACCGTTGATCCGGAAAAGGCCATTATTTCAACGGATCCATCCCAGGCCCTATCCATTTTTTTGGGCTGATATTCTTCAAGAACGACGTGAAAATTGCTCCCGCCAAATCCAAAAGCGCTGACTCCCGCCCGTCGCGGATGTGATTGGTTTGACAGCCAGGGGCGAGTTTGCAATGGGAGATAGAAGGGGCTTTTTTCGAGGTTCAATTTCGGATCGGGGTCATCGACTTTTATGGTGGGCGGTATAATTTTATGATGCAATGCCAGTGCTGATTTTATGAGGCCCGCTGCACCGGCGGCGGCCTTGGTATGACCGATCATCGACTTCACTGATCCCAGCGCACATCTGTGGCTGTTTTTGTCAGACCTGGCAAACACCTGTTCAAGAGCGCGAAATTCGATCTGATCGCCGACGCGAGTCCCTGTCCCGTGGGCTTCCACGAGTTCGATACTGGCAGGGTCCACGCCGGCATTTTCATAAGCTGCGCGCAAGGCCTTCACCTGACCTTCTATCCGCGGTGCATAAATACTCTGGGATTTGCCGTCACTTGCGGATCCAAGACCTTTGATCAATGCATAGATTTTATCCCCGTCGCGTTCGGCTTTCGCCAATCTTTTCAACACGACAATTCCAATGCCTTCGCCCAGCAGCGTGCCGTCCGCATATTTCGAAAACGGTCGCACATCTCCGCTGGGGGAAAGCACGTGACTTTTGGAGAAACACATGTACATGAAAATATCATTTAAAGTGTCCACGCCACCGGTAACGACCATCTCGCTTTTGTCAGCTAAAAGCTCCATAATGGCGAGATGAATGGCACCCAAAGAGCTTGCGCAGGCTGCGTCAACAACACAATTGGTGCCGCCTAGATCCAGGCGGTTACTTATGCGCCCGGCAACGACATTACCCAAAAGCCCGGGAAAAGAGTTTTCCTGCCAGCCGACATAGGAATTAGAAATCCTGTCGATAACCTCATTTGCTTTTTGTAAAGACACGCCCGATTCCAACAGCGCTCGGCGCCATTGCGGATGGCTGAGTCTTGTGCTCAGCGGAATAACCAATTCCTGGGTACCGGTTACACCTAAAATTACGCTGGTCCGATCCCGGTTAAATTCTCGATTCTCCCCATAGCCGGCGTCTGCAAGTGCCATTTTTGCCGCAACCAGGCCCAGAAGCTGAGAAGAATCAGTTGCCTCCAGCGTGGAAGGCGGAATGCCGAACTCAGCAGGGTCGAAACTGACCGGTGAAAGGAATCCCCCGCGCTTACAATAAGTGTGATCAGGCTTTTTGGGGTCTGCGCTGAAGTAATCTTCCGGTGACCAATGGGTTGGGGGAATATCCGCTATGGCGTTTTCACCATGAAAAATAAGGCGCCAATATTCTTTCAGATTGGAGGATTTAGGAAAAAGGCAGCCGATTCCGATAATGGCAATAGGTTGATCTTGGGGCATTGGCAGTTGTGTCCTCAAGTAATGATTACGATATTAAATTTTTGGGTTATGATCCGGATAAAATTCAAGAACAGAATTGAAATTAAACTTTTTCTATAAATGAAAATCCTCTTAATTGCAAGCCATTGACAGAAAATCATAGGTTGTTATATTAGTATATCAACCATACAATATGACCCATGCTTCGATTTTACACAAACAAAGAATTGTCCCACAGGTTCAATATCAATATCGCCAAGTTGAAACGCTGGTCGCGTGAATTTTTGCCCCCGGACCCACTGGGAGGGTTTCAGTCCGGATTCCCGCGGCAATATAATCCCGATGAGGCGTTTGCCTTGTATTTGGGCGGCTATTTGGTCGGTGAGCTTAAATTTACTATTCCAGAAGCGAGGCAGATTCTTTTGGATCTGCGAGAATGGCTTATTGAGAATCGATATTATTATAATTTCGGCGAACCCTTAAAATCAGGAAAAAAACCCGATCATCCGGCAGAACAGTCTCAGATATTTATCATGCGGATGCAACACCGGCAAGACGTGGGTTTCGGTTTTTTTTACATTATTCGGGAAATCATTTTAAAGCGAAAATTCAGTGATAGCGGCAGGGGCCTGATGGCAAATGAAGAACGCTACACGGAGCACTTGATCGATCCCCATCACAATTTGATCCCAATTTCGGAAAATCTCGTCTGCAGAATCATATACATCGACGACTTTAGAAATCGATTTCTATCACGGCTATCATAAAACCTTCCTATTCGGCCCGCGGGCTTTTTTTATTCGTCTGGGGTCCAATCAATTTTGTAATTTCGGAAAGTTTCATGGGAGCGAATTTTCCAAAGATGTCAGCCATCGGAATACCCTGGCTGGAAAGCCAACGGACCCGGGTAACAAATGAAGCCCCCAGCAGCAGGTTCATCGCCACGGCAACAGTCGAACGATTATCCGGTTTCTCCAGGTACGAACCCTTCACCCATTGATTAAATGCGCCCATTGCCGGTCCACACCAAATCTGATAGTCAATTTTGCGATCTGGATCACCGGATTTCGCCCATGCAGAAGCCTGGCCAAGATAAGATCGAAATACGAGCGCCATTTTATATTTCGGATCCTTTTCGGCCCGCTCAATTTGCCTGGGATCACGTTGGCTGAAAAAACCTTTGGTTTGAGCCCATTCCTCCTGGTATGATCGCCTGAAAAAATCACGTTCCAGCATCTCACGCTGGGCGGCGGGGATTTGCTCAAAATTTTCGAAATTTGAATAGAGCTCATACAATTTGGTAGCCCGCAATGGAAACATGGTTCCCCGCTTTAATACCTGAACCTTTACACCCAGTTCAAACATGTCGGCCGAAGGAGCCATAGAAACATCTGCCTGTCTGGCCTCCGACAGCATCTGGCGTACGAGCCTCGAGGTGCCCGCCTCTTTGCAGGATTGATTGACAGAGCCGGTAAGGACATAGGCGGCCCCCATCGCGAAAGCTGCAGCAGTGGAATAGGGTGTGGCTATGCCGCCCCCCAAGCCGACACAAATCGGATCAGAATAGGCGAATTTTGTTGCCAACTCGTCTCTTAGTGCCAGCATGGTAGGCAAAAGCGTTATGGCAGGCCGGTTGTCCGTGTGTCCGCCGGAGTCGGCTTCTGCAGATAGATCGTCCGCCATTGGAATTGAATGCGCCAGTAAAGCCTCCTCGCGGGTGATTTTGTGTTCATTGACAAGCTGGTCAAGGATTTTTCGGGGTGGGGGAGACAAAAATTTTTCTGCAATCTCAATTCTTGAAACCTTTGCAATGATTTTGTTGGGACATATGGTTGCGCCGGCAATATTGCGGTGGATGCCTTTTACGCGGTAGTATACCAATGCTGGAGTTAGGTCCAGATAGGCGGAGGCGCTAATCAGCCGGATGCCCCGCCGCAAATACAGATTCACCACCGCCGACTCAAGTGCGGGTTCAAAGGGGCTGTGAATCAAATTAAAGCCGAACGAAATATCGCCAAGCTTCTGCTGCAAACGATCAATTGCCGTTTCAATCTGATCCAGGGAAAGACCCGCGGCGCCGAAAAATCCCAGCATACCGGCGTTTGCGGCCTCCTGAACCATCTCGACCGAAGTTATGCCATTGGCCATTGCACCTACGACATAGGCATAACCAAGATTATGCCGTTTTTTAAAATTGAAATCACCCAGATCTTTGGGATGCAGTGGGGGCGCATAACCCAAAAGTGGTAAAGCTTGTGATCCGGACGGCATTTCACTGCCAATGGTCATCGTGCCGTGATGACTGACGACCGGGCGCCCGTTCTGTTCGAGCCAAAAAAGAGGGAGGTCAACCCGATGCAGCGCTGCCCGTATGTCTTTATCCAGCGACTGCGACCTTGAATCGATTGGGGCCCACCAGGCGTTAACAGGTTTTGCTATTGAAGACGGCATCACTCGTGTTTTATCCCCGCGGATGATATTTTAGATGCATTTCCTTAAGGTGTTCTCGGGCAACATGGGTGTATATTTGCGTAGTGGAAATGTCAACATGGCCTAACATGACTTGAACAGCTCTCAGATCTGCTCCACCTTCCAGCAGGTGACTGGCAAAAGAATGCCTGAGGCTGTGAGGACTTATTTTTTTATGGATTCCTATTTTTAACGCATGACGCTTGAGAAGCTTCCAGAATCCCTGCCGGGTCATCGGCTTCCCACGGCGGGCAACGAACAGAAATGGGCTGATGGTATTTTTTAATTGATTCGGGCGGGTGGCATCTAAATAGTTTTTTATTTTTTCTCTTGCATATCTTCCGATGGGGACAATGCGCTCTTTTGATCCTTTTCCAAAAACACGCACAAAACCGGCTTCGAGATTAATATCCTGAAGTTTTAGGTTGACAAGTTCCGATACTCTCAGACCGGCTGCATAAAGCAATTCAAACATGGCCGCATCCCTTGCGCCAAGCGCCGCTTTGGTATCCGGACTGTTCAATAATCGTTTTACCTCATCGACTGAAAGCACATCGGGGAGCTTGAGGCCGGATTTAGGAAGTTCGACCAATCTGGCCGGATCGTGGCTGATTACCTTCTCCTGGACCAAGAAGCGGTAAAATCCCCGCAAAGCGACCAAATGTCTTGCCCGCGATCGTGCCCCCAGGCCAGCATTCCTTAGTGAAATAAGATGCTTGAGGATCAGTGGCGTGTCTTCATGGGAGATGTTTGATATGCCTTTTGCCAGAAGGAATTCATGGTATCTGGCAATATCACTGCCGTATGATTCAATGGTCTTGGCTGACAGCCCTTTTTCTACCAATAGATAGTTCAAGTAATGATCAACCAGCAGATCCAGGGCGGGTATCTTTGAAGTAACCATAGGATATCGCTTGTCCTAGACTTGAAGCGGTTTTCAGACCGCTTCAAGTGTGATGCCCCGAAAGTAACCATGATAATTTCATCGATATCAACCAGAGTTCAGATATTGAAACACGAAGAACACCAAGATCTCAAAATTGCTCGAAAAAAAACGGGTTTAGCGGTCCTTCGCTCCCTTTGCGTGCTTTGTGATGATGACATATTACCGGCACGGCCATTATATAAGATATTGCGCTTATCCGTGAAGCACAAGTCAGGAGGATTTCATCCTGACGGTCGATCAGCGCGATTAAAAATTCGAAATCCGAAATCCGAAGCACGAAACAAATTC
>Ga0209536_100001720_pt1 | contig 35830 bp, 32 predicted proteins | sample DeeMarSeWOR28_12_FD_187461 | JGI IMG/M metagenome (GOLD analysis project Ga0209536, IMG submission 187461) | Marine sediment microbial communities from White Oak River estuary, North Carolina - WOR-2-8_12 (SPAdes) (version 2) | ecosystem: Environmental > Aquatic > Marine > Intertidal zone >...
ATATTGCCTTCAGGAAAAGTGGCGGTAAGTATTATCTGCTTCTTAATAATGATGTGGTTGTTGAGAAAAACTGGCTGGAGCCTCTGGTCAATGTTGCCGAAGCGGATGAAAAAATTGCAGCCTTGCAGCCAAAAATAAGGTCGCTGATCGATGACGGATACTTTGAATATGCCGGTGCCTGTGGTGGATTTATGGATAAATACGGCTATCCATTTTTACGCGGGCGTATTTTTTACACCATTGAAAAAGATGACGGTCAGTATGACGATGAAACAGAAGTGTTCTGGACCAGCGGTGCTGCGATGTTTATCCGGGGTGAGGCACTGAAAAAGAGCGGTGATCTTGACGAAGATTTTGTGCATCATATGGAAGAAATTGATCTGTGTTGGCGGCTGCACCTGGTCGGTTACCACTTAAAGGTCATTCCGGATTCTGTTATATATCATTATGCCGGAGCGACAATCAAAGCAGATAGTTTTAAAAAAATTTACTGGAATCATCGAAATGGAATATTCACACTGATTAAAAATCTGGAGACAAGAAATTTAATTATAAAAGGATTTCTTAGATTTAAACTGGATATGATAAATATCCTGCATGCGTCCATCGGCCAATTTGATTTTAAACATGCATATGCGATTATCAAGGCTTATGTCTGGTTGTTACTTCATATTCCGTTGATGTATCAAAAACGAAAAGAAGTTCAAAAACTGCGGATCGTTCCCGATAAGGATTACCAATATCTGATGTATAATAAAGCACTGGTTTTTGATTACTTTTTGCGGGACAATAAAACTTTCCAGAGCCTGAACTTTAAGATTAAAAATAGTGCTAAACCCAATTTAAAAAAGAAGTCCACCAATTTCACGAATTAGCACGAATTAATATTTAATAATTTGAATTCGTGTCAATTCGAGTCAATTCGTGGATAAATTTAAGATTTGATGTTAGGTTATTAAATTCACTCCAACCGATATATAGGGAAGGTGATAAATGAAACTGGAAATTGAATCGATCCACATGGGTGCGGTTGCTGTGTTAAAAAGTGAATTTTTTCAGGATGACCGTGGCTTTTTTGTTGAAGAATTTCGCGCTGATCAGTTCAAAGAATTAGGTTTGCCATATCAGTTTGTTCAGGAAAATCATTCCGGTTCGATCAAGAATGTTGTCCGCGGCTTACATTTTCAATGGAATCCGCCAATGGCAAAATTGATGCGCGTCCTCAGTGGGACAGCCTTTCTGGTAGCTGTCGATATTCGCAAAGATTCACTAACGCTTGGTCAATGGTTTGGAACGGAGATATCTTCCACTGAACGCAAACAACTTTTTGCGCCAGCCGGCTTTGCCAGAGGATTTTGTGTACTTTCCGATTATGCTGAAATCCAATACTTATGCACCGGTGTTTACAATCCGCAGGGAGAATCGGGAATTCGATGGAATGATCCAAAGGTTGGTATCGAATGGCCGCTTACAGATCCAATTCTTTCAGGTAAAGACAAAAATGCTCAGTCGCTGGATGAATGGTTACAAACAGAGCATTCAAATAATTTTAAAGTTGAGAGCAAGGACCAATTTAAATAATCAGATATTAATGAAACCACAGAGATCTCGGAGAGTATCAACTATCGATCAGATATATAATTGTTGATTTATATTTTAATATGATTGGTGAATCGGAGAAATTTTTAACGACAAGTACATAGTTCCCTTCGGGATGACATAAATGGAATTTTTCTCAGTGTCCTCTGTGGTTTATTTTTTAATAATAGGATAGTATATGAAAATCTTGTTAGCAGGTGGAGGCGGGTACATTGGTTCAAAACTCGCCCCCGTATTGGTCGAGCGTGGTTATGAAGTCCATGTTATCGATCTGTTTTGGTTCGGTGATCATCTGCCTGAAACAGTCACAAAATTCAAAAAAAGTATCTTTGATATGAGCCAGGACGAGGTCAAAGGTTATGAACAGGTGATATTTCTCGCCGGGCTATCCAATGATCCGATGGCTGAATATTCACCGAGTCTGAATTTTATCCATAATGCATCCGCTCCGGCATATCTGGGATATATTGCAAAGCAGGCCGGCGTTAAAAGATTCATATATGCGGGTTCCTGTTCAGTTTACGGCTATACGGAGAATGAACTGTATGATGAGGAATCGCCGGCAGTATCAAATTATCCCTATGGAATCTCCAAACTGCAGGGTGAACGGGCTGTGCTACAAATGATTGATAAAGATTTCTCCGTTATTTGTCTTCGGCAGGGAACAGTTAGTGGTTACAGCCCACGGATGAGACTGGATTTAATTGTCAATACAATGTTTAAAAGTGCGTTACTGACCAATACAATTAATGTTCATAATCCGGCTATCTGGCGTCCTGTTTTATCCATCAAGGATGCCGTGACCGCTTATATCAGGTCAATTGAAGCGGATAGCCACATTTCAGGTCTTTTTAATGTCGCTTCCGGCAATTTCACGGTCGGTGAGGTGGCAGATTTAGTAAAAGGCAGCATCAATTCTAAAATGGAGAAAGATGTAAATCTGAAAATGGAGCACCGGCAGGATTATAGAAATTATAAGGTAAGTATCGAAAAGGCTAAAAATATTCTCAGTTATAAACCGAGATATGATATTGAAGGTATTGTACAGGATCTCATCGACAATTTTGACAAATTCAGCGACTTAAAGAAAAGTACGTATTTCAATATTGAGGTTTTTAAGTCAATCAAGATTTAATCAAAAATTAGATAGATATCGATAATTGAAAACAGTAATCATTGGAGCAAACGGACAACTGGGTTCTGAACTGCATGAACATTTAAATGATGGGCATGCCGTTAACGGCCTGACACATACGGATATTGAAATTACGAATATCGATAACGTTAATAGCGTATTATCTGAAATCAGACCGGATGTTATCCTGAACACGGCTGCCTATCACAATTTAGCGGAGTGTGAAAAGTATCCGGATATCTCGTTTCAGGTCAACGCGATTGGTGCACTTAACCTGGCGAAAATAGCATCAGATATCGGATCTGTCCTGGTACATTATAGTACCGATTATGTTTTTGATGGTGAGAAGAAAAAACCATACGTTGAAAAAGACCTGACAAATCCGCTCAATATTTATGCTATGACGAAACAAAATGGAGAAATATTAATTAAAAATTATTGTTCCCGTTATTTTATTATCAGAATCTCCGGGATCTATGGTAAAACAGTCTGCCGGGCAAAAGGGGGAAATTTTATCACAACAATGAAAAAGGCGGACAGGGAGCGGGATGTGGTCAAAGTGGTAAACGATGAAATTCTGACGCCTACCCCGGTAAGTGAAATCGCTAAAAACACTGCTCAACTAATTGAGACCGAAGGATTTGGTCTTTACCATATGACCTGTGAAGGACAATGTTCCTGGTTTGAATTTGCCAGTGTTATTTTTGAGGAACTGAAATTAAAAACACCACTGATCTCATGTACGAGTGATGAGTTTCCATCAGAAATCAAACGTCCCTCATACAGTGTCCTCGAAAATCAAAAACTAAAATCAGTTAATCTGAATCAAATGTCGCATTGGAAAGATGCACTTGTAACATATTTAAAAACAAATATATAGATCTTATAAATTACGGGAAGTAATGTCACTTGTTACAATGCAGAGCGTTGTAGCAAGTGGGGTAAAATTTGAAAGAAAAATAGATGAACTATGGTAACGACGCAGAGCATCGTAACCAGAAAATGATTACTTTTTAAGCGAAGGATAGATTAATGGATTGGATGAAAACAAATCGTCTTGTGGCAGCCGGAATTTGGGTATTTTCATTTATTGTTTATGCAATGACTGTTGCTCCAACGGTCTCATATTGGGATTGTGGTGAATTTATAGCCTGTAGTTATGGACTTGCCGTCCCCCATCCTCCGGGAGCACCTCTATTTCTATTGGTGGGAAGATTATTCTCAATGATTCCATTTGTCGAGGATATTGGATTTCGTGTCAATTATATTTCTGTTTTGTCCAGTACTTTTACAATCATGCTGCTTTATTTATCGATCGTTCATTTGGTTAGAGAATGGAAAGGAAAATTAGAAGGCACTTATGACTGGCAGATTGCTATTTTTTCAGGAATCATCGGATCGTTAACTTTTGCTTTTACGCACAGTTTTTGGTTTAATGCAGTTGAGGCAGAGGTCTATGCGCCATCCATGTTATTTACTGCGCTGCTGGTGTGGTTGATCCTGGTGTGGTCTTCTAAGTCTGATGAACCGGGAAACGAAAGATATCTCTTGATGATTGCTTATTGTATCGGATTGGCTATTGGTATCCATTTACTCAATGTCCTCGCTCTTCCATTTGTTACACTGATTTATTACTACAGGCGATATGAATACAATCTGAAAACTTTCATGATCAATATTGTAATAACCGTGGGTATCATTTTATTCGTTTATCCTGGCATTGTAAAGTATTTACCGCTCGTTGCAGATGTTGGTGGGGCTGTCGGTTTAGCTGCCGTATTTATATTTTTATTTGCGGTGGTATTTTGGTCAATCAACAATAATAAAAAAATGGTCAGCCTGGTATTCCTTTCTGTTTTGTTTATTATAATTGGATATAGTACCTATGCAACAATCTATATACGATCCAATCTAGATCCGATGATTGATGAAAACAATCCGGAAACAATTGAGCGTTTTATTTCCTATCTTAATCGCGAGCAGTATGGAGATCACAGTATCACAGACAGAGCTAAGGTCTGGAAAGAATCTCCAAACGGCAAGAGATACAATAGTGCCAGCGAATTTTTTTGGAAATATCAGGTAGACAAAATGTACATACGTTACTTTTTGTGGCAGTTTGTGGGAATGGACGAAAATGAAAGTGACTGGTCGGCAAAACAATTGTATGCGATACCTTTTATATTGGGATTATTGGGGATTTACTGGCATTTTAAAAATGATCAGAAGCATGCGCTGGCGGTTCTAGCTCTATTCTTTATGACCGGCTTAGCGATTGTCCTCTATCTTAATCAACCCGATCCACAACCCCGTGAACGAGATTACAGTTATGTGGGATCATTTTTTGCATTTTCTCTCTGGATAGGATTGGGATATGCCGGATTAATGGAACTGATCAGCGGGAATAAAAAGAAAAAGAAGGATGATGTTACAGCTCATTCCAACAAACTTCCTGTAATCATTTTCGTCATACTCTTTTTGGCATCACCTGTCTTAATTTTATCTAAAAATTTTGATACCCATAGTCGTAAAGGAAGATATATCGCCTGGGATTATTCCTATAACATGCTGATGACATGCGAACCCAATGCTATTTTAATAACAAATGGTGATAATGATACTTTTCCTCTCTGGTATTTACAGGAAGTAGATAGTGTTCGCCGTGATGTACGTATTGTTAATCTCAGTTTATTAAACACAGATTGGTATATCCAGCAATTGCGTGATCTGGATCCGAAAGTACCGGTTGGAATAAGTGACGCAGAATTAAGTAAACTCGGTTTGGTGCCATGGAAAGCAAGAAAAGTCACACTGAATATACCCAAATCGCAGGGGGAACGCTTCGCAGAAGAGTATCAGAATAGATACCAGGATCAAACTATATCGGTACCGGAAAAGATAAGTTTCGAAGTAAAGCCAACTTTAAACACACCATACGGACCCGTTTTGCGAGTTCAGGATTATATGGTTTTGCGGATCATCAATAATAATAAATGGAAAAAACCGATTTATTTTGCGGTTACGGTTGCAAAAAAGAATATGCTGGGTGAATTGCAGGATTATTTGAGAATGGATGGATTGGCATTAAAACTTGTTCCTTATAAAAATTGGAGAATTTCACCTGAGAATCTTGAAAGAAATTTAACGACAGTCTACAAATATCGCGGTTTACAGGATCCAAGTGTATATTATGATAAAAATATTATGGGCCTGTTACAAAATTACCGTACGGCTTATCTTCAGGTGTCAGAATATCACGCACGATCCAATAATATGGAGAAAGTTAAGATGTTGATGGCAGATATGGAGAAAAACATTCCTTCTTCGGTGATAGAATGGACCAATAATTATCTGAGACTTATCCGAGATTCTTACTCCCTGGCGACCGAGACAATAACTTACGATAGTCTTTTCAACTCAAATTACTCAGAACAGAATCTTCAAATGATCGGGGAAAACCTGTACAGACTTGGTTTAGGCTCTTATTCTGAAAATATTTTTGAGACAATATATGCTTCCAATCCAAATAACGTTCAGGCGCTCAGTATTTTGGTTGATATTTACGAGCAATCAGGCAAGTATGACAAGGGTATCCAACGTTTAGAGGAATGGTTAGAGCGCAATCCGAATGATCCCAAGGCGAAATTGAAACTGACTTTTTTTAAGAGCAAGGCCGTTAATCTGGAATGATGTCGCATCTGAAAACAATCCTCAAAGCAGTCCTCTCCATCGGATTGCTTGGATATTTGATTTATATTGCAGATCCGGTAAAAATTCTGGAAGTTCTTGATCATGTCTGGTATGAGAATGGTATTATATACTTGATTGTGGCTGCAGTTCTTTTTCTCATTTCCCTGTTTGTCTTATCGCTACGCTGGCAAATATTGGTGAAGGGCTACGGGCTCAAAATACCGATCTTTACACTATTCAAATATTATCTCATCGGGTTATTTTTTAATAATTTTTTACCAACCGGTATCGGTGGCGATGTCTTACGCATATACAATTTGATTCAATCCAGTGGTGACAGAACGATTAGTTTCGCCTCAGTCATGACGGAGCGTCTTCTGGGTATATCCAGTACCCTTATTCTTGCTTTAATTGCCATCATCCTGATGCGTGATGAATTTAGGACAAATCTGGTTTTATACATCGTAATCGGTATGATACTGATGGTCATCCTGTTTTTTAGCATTGCTTTTAGTAAAAAACTGGCCGCACCTATAGAGAGGATAACGACAAGAATAACACTTTTTCGTCTTGGTGAACGCATCCAAAAATTTTTGGATGCCATTCGATTTTATTCTGATTCGAAAATCATTTATATTAAGATACTGGGAGTCTCTTTATTGGGACAGGTACTTATCATCGTGAAGGCATACTTTCTGGCGATGGCTCTGGGAATTGAGGTTACACTTGTCTATATGTTTCTTGTGGTGCCCATCTCGATAATTCTTTCAATGTTGCCCTCGATTAATGGTATCGGTTTCAGGGATGGTGGATACGTCGTATTGCTGGCTAAAATAGGTGTGAGCAAAGCAGCAGCTTTATCACTCTCTTTTCTTGCCCTGTTTATTCCAATGTTAATATCGATTGCAGGGGGCATATTATTCATGATCCAGAAAAAAACTGAAAGAGAGAAGGAGGTCAAAATTGTTGAAAAAGGCATCACATAGTCAGTTCAGATTGATCCTTTTATTTTTACTCGTTTTTGGCTGTGAATATAAGCCCGCCAGTTTTGGAGATTTTGAAAAGATTGTCGTTTTTGCCGATTCTACACTTTACAATCAGATGTTAACCGAACTCGAGCAAACATTTGATCAATTTCTATACACGCCACATTCCGAGAAAAGCTTTTATCTCGATCTTCAGCCATTAGCTCTGCTCGACACCTATCAGACAAGACGAAATTTACTGTTTATGGGGTTACTTGATGGTCAGGATGCTGTGTCAAAGTTCATGAATACGGCGCTCTCCGCACAGATTAAGGAGAGTGTCGCAAAGGGTCAAATTTTTGAGATATTTCAATCAGATATATTTGCTACCGAACAGGAGGTTATCTTTTTACCAGCCGTCGATATCCAGACACTTAAAAACCGGATTTCAGATAGAAAAGATATCATTTTTGATAAATTGGATAAGTCTTATATGCGCCGTCTCGAAAACGCCATGTTTCTAAAAGGTGAGCAAATAGTTATCGAAGATTATCTAAGTGAAGAATACGGATGGAAGATCAAAGTACAGCACGATTACCGAATAGTGAAAGAGACTGATGACAGAAATTTTGTCTGGTTTCGCAGATTGAATCCCGATCGTAGCCTGTTTGTTTATCGCTTTCCCTATAAGAATCTTGATGATGAAGGTGCCTGGCTTTACAATATGCGAGATAGCCTAACAACCGTACATTTTGAAGCCGATAGTATCGAAAAAGATGATTCGTATATACAACTAGTTCAGTTTCGTGGCAAAGAAATAAAAAAGCTTACAGGAATCTGGCAAAATCACACACATTATATCGGAGGACCGTTTCGGACATATGCGTTTGCCGATTCATCAAAAACGTACATGTATCTGATCGATATGAGTGTGACAGCCCCAGGGGAGCGTAAAAAGCCATATTTGGATCAGCTGGATGTAATGGCCAATTCATTTCAATTTGTCGACCGAAAAAAATAGTCCGTGTGATGGAAAATTTTTTCACGGTTATCGTGATTATTGCCATCAGTGTTACTGTCTTTATCGTATATTATATCGGTAAAAATGTCTATCTCAGATATCGGCAGAGGAGAGTGCAATCGGAAATTGAAAAAAAACGATATGAAGATGAAAAAAAATATCTCCGAAATTATATTCGTACTCTTCTGAAAGATCTCGAAAGCGGCAAATTAAACTGGATCCTTGTTTTTTCCAGATTAGATCCTGAAACAAAACTGGAATTAATATATAACTCTCTAAATAGCATGATACAGATTCAGCATAGAATTCGAAAGGTCAATAACGTAGAACTGAACAATCTGAAAAAATTGGGTTTAAAATCGTTTGATAGTCAAAATGGATTGTATAGTATAAGCGTAACTCAAAATTCAACCATCGTAACAGATATTATTTATTTTCTGCTTGAACAGGTTGGGGATCAGAAACATGCCAGGAACATAAAAGTGGTAACTTCAGGAGGATAATTATTATGGCACATGTCGCCGTTTTATTTGGAAGTAAGTCAGATCTTAAGTATTGGGAAGAATCAAAACAATACTTAGAATATTTTGATATATCATCAGAATTAAAAGTACTCTCAGCACATCGCACCCCGGAGGAAGTAGCATCATTTGCTAAAGATGCCAGAAAAAATGGTGTTCGTGTTATCATTGCAGGTGCTGGTATGGCAGCACATCTTGCCGGTGCTATCGCTGCGCACACCGATCTACCTGTCCTCGGTGTACCCTTGCCAGGAGGGATAATGGATGGTACGGACGCCCTGTTGTCAACAGTTCAAATGCCTGCCGGTGTTCCGGTTGCAACATTTGCCGTAGGAAAAGCCGGACTTCGAAACGCCTGTGTCTTTGCCGCTCAAATTTTGTCCTTAAATGATCCCGGACTGGTTGAAAAGTTAGAAGCGTTCAAAAAAATGGGAGCAAGGCTTTAAGGTATCAGTTGAGAGAATATTACATTCTTAGTTGATAAATAGATTTTGCTTCAGTATTTTTCTTTTCCCGGCGGTTTTATATTCACTTTTATAGTAAATCATATATGTAACCACGGAGTGACAAGGAAAAGACACGGAAAAAATTTTGTTACGAAATCTCAGGTATTGAAATCACGTAATCAAATTATATTATTCGGTTTTTTGGTGGTACTCCGTGTTCTCCCGTGGTTAAAAAAATACGAGATATTAAGATAAAAAAATTATGGCAGATTCTAAAAAAGTTTTAGTTACAGGTTCTAACGGTCTTCTTGGACAAGCGATGGTGAGGATATTCAGGGAAGACTATTTTGTGATGGGATGTGATATCAGCGGCGAAAGTTTTAACACGGATTTTCCTGAGCATGAATTTTTTCAACTTGATCTCACACAACGGGATAAGGTTCAGAAGTTCTTTTCGAAAAACAAACCTGATGTGATTATTAATACCGCTGCATTTACAGATGTTGATAAAAGTGAAGAAAAAAGGGATCTTTGCTGGACAACAAATGTAAGAAGTGTTGAGAATCTTGTCGAAACAGTATTGGAGTATGCACCGGTTTTTGTACAAATTTCGACGGATTATGTTTTCGACGGTAAATCAGGGTCCTATCGAGAAACAGACCCGACCAATCCTGTCTCCTATTATGGTCATACAAAGTTAGCTGCAGAAAAGATCTTGCGCAGCAGCGGATTAGAATATATCATTGCCCGATCCATGGTTTTATACGGTCATGGACAAAAAGTACGAAACAATTTTGTTACCTGGGTCATTCAACAGTTGAAAAATCAAAACAAGATCAAAGTGGTCAATGACCAGTGGGGTAATCCTACACTGGTAGATGATCTTTCTGAGGCGATTAAACGATTGTTAGAGAAAGAGGAATATGGGATTTTTCACATAACCGGCGATGAAGTATGTTCTCGTTATGAATTTGCACAAAAGATTATTGAGGTTTTTGGTCTGGATAGCAGCTTGATGGAAGAGGTTAACAGTTCTCAGTTTAAGCAGGCCGCCCCAAGACCGGTTAATTCCTCCTTTAATCTTGATAAACTGAGCAATACACTGGACTGGTTACCCGGTAAATTGGAAGAATCGTTGTTAAAGTTGAAAACCCAATTAGAAAAGGTCTAATGGCATCTGAAAAGACACTCATCATTATTCCGACATATAATGAGTATGAAAATATTGAAAAATTAATCAGGGAAATTTACACGATTGATTCATCTTTAGATATATTAATAGTTGACGATAATTCCCCTGATGGAACGGGTAAGCATGTTAAGAAGTTAACGGATCAGTTTGACAATCTATATCTGATAGAACGTGAAGGAAAACTGGGTTTAGGAACGGCATATGTTGCAGGATTTTATTTTGCTCTTCAAAACGGGTATTCAATAATTTTTGAAATGGATGCGGATTTTTCACATGATCCGAAAGAAATACCCAATTTTCTCAAGGCTATTGAAGAGTCTGATGTGGTTATCGGATCCAGGTATATCAAGGGTGTGAATGTTGTCAATTGGCCTCTATCAAGGTTATTACTGAGTTATTTTGCAAATATCTATACCAGAGTGATCACCGGTCTACCGGTATGTGACTCTACTGGTGGTTATAAATGTTTTCGGCGGGAAGTTCTGGAGGCAATTGATCTTGATGAAATTCGGTCAGGAGGATACTCATTTCAGATTGAAATGAATTTTAAAGCCTGGAAAAAAGGTTTTAGGTTAAAGGAAATCCCAATTATTTTTATTGACCGCGCTGTCGGAAAATCAAAGATGTCTAAACAAATTTTCAGGGAAGCTGTTTGGATGGTGTGGAAATTAAAGATTAAAAGTCTTTTTGGAAGACTGAATTAGAGGATAAAATGCCAACCGATAATATAAAACATGCATTAGAGTTTGAAAAACCGGTGATTGAGCTTGAAAAAAAGATCACCGAAATGCGGGAATATGCTTCATCGACAGGAGTCGATCTTGGCGATGATATAAAGAGACTTGAAAAAAAGGCAGAACAACTTCGCAAGGAGATTTACAGTAATCTTAATCGCTGGCAGCATGTTCAACTGGCCCGTCATCCACAGCGCCCCTATACAATGGACTACATAGAACGAATTTGTTCCTACTTTGAAGAGTTTCATGGAGATCGGCTTTTTGCGGATGATAAGGCAATTGTAGCCGGGATCGGGATGATAGAGGACTATGCATGTATCATCGTCGGACATCAAAAGGGAAGAGACACCAAAGGAAATCTTTACCGTAATTTCGGTATGCCAAATCCTGAAGGATACCGAAAAGCACGCCGTCTGATGCAGTTAGCATCCCGGTATAAGAAACCAATTATTTCATTTGTTGATACGCCTGGTGCCTATCCGGGTATTGGTGCCGAGGAGAGAGGGCAAGCAGAAGCGATCGCCAGAAATCTTTTCGAGATGGCTCGTTACCCGGTTCCCATAGTCATTGTAATTATTGGAGAGGGTGCAAGTGGCGGAGCATTAGGAATTGGAGTCGGTGACAGAGTATTGATGATGCGAAATTCATGGTATTCAGTTATAAGCCCTGAAGGTTGTGCTGCCATTTTATGGCGGGATGCGGCTAACGCGCCACAAGCAGCAGAAGCGATGAAAGTTACCGCACCGGATTTACTGGCGTTGAATGTTATTGATAAAATTGTTGAAGAACCGGAAGGCGGGGCACACCGCGATCCGGATAAGGCCGCTGAAATAGTAAAGTCTGAAATATTGAGTTCACTTTCTGAACTTTCTCAAATTCCTGTCGATAAATTATTAGAGATGCGTGTTGAGAAATTTGCGAAAATGGGGTACTGGAGCGAAAAATAACAGGAGTAAATGTGGTCCTTGATCAAAGATTGTTAGAGATTCTGGCTTGTCCCAAATGCAAAGGTGACCTTGACTATCGGTCTGATCAAGAGCAGCTGGTATGTGATAACTGCAGACTCATCTACCGCATCGAAGATGATATACCCATCATGTTGATAGATAAGGCTGAAAAATTTTAAGAAAGATGGGAACAGAAACGTAAGACAAGGGTTTAATAGGTAAAAATCAGTTGACATGGTTTAATTCGAGCAGTAAATTAATAACCCTAATTTAAGGAGATGGCCTATATACCATTTGTTAGAGGCTTTTTTATTTACATAGTCTAAATGTAAGAGACGAATAGGTCTGCCTTTACCAAATTGTATATAGGTTTGAATAAACCGATTATGCGTAAGCGTTAGATCTTTCGTAATAATCGGTTTTTTATTTTCTGGAGGTTTTCTATGAAACAGCTAATTAAATATTCAGTATGCGCAATTTTAATTATACTAGCTGCAACCAATGTTTATGCGCAAGGCGAATCCGCCGTACCATTTCTATTAATTGCTCCCGATGCCCGCCCGGGTGGTATGGGTGAAGCAGGCGTTGCCACTGCTGAGAATGCGACAGCAATTTGGTGGAATCCGGCAGGTCTTGCATTTCAGTATGAAGATCCAGAGGTTGATAATAAGGGTGAAGCTTCTCTGATGCACGTGAAATGGCTCCCTCAGTTTAATTTTAACGATCTCTGGTATGATTATCTTGCCGCCCGTTATTATATTGAAGATATCGGTATGTTAGGTGCCAGTATCACCTTTCTCAATCTGGGTACAAACCATGCGACAGACGAGAATGGTAATGATCTTGGTACTTTTGACAGCAAAGAATATGCACTCACTGTCTCATACGCTACAAAGTTGAAAGAAAACCTGGGTATCGGCTTAAACCTGAAGTTTATTAAGAGTGATCTGACTGATAAAAATTTACAGGTGGGGTCAGAAAATAGGGACGGGCGTTCTTCTTCTTTTGCATTTGATATTGGCGTCAAATGGATTCCTGCATATGAATTTCTTGGAAATCGGCTATCTTTGGGTGCAAATCTCGCCAATTTTGGTCCGAAGATGACTTATATTGATGAAGACCAGGCTGATCCGCTACCGACAAACCTTAGAGCAGGTCTTGCTTATAAACTGATAGACGATGAATTTAATCAAATTACGTTGGTCTACGATGCCAATAAACTTCTGGTTAACCGTGATGAAAATGGATCGGATGGTGTATTTGAAGCCGCATTTTATTCTGCCTGGACGCAAGATGTCGCAAAAATTACTCATTCCGTAGGTGCGGAATACTGGTATGGGAATTTGATTGCCCTTCGCGCCGGTTACTTTTATGAGAGTAATAAATATGGGGGACGACAATTCCTTACTTTTGGTGCAGGGCTTAAATACTATGTTTTCGGAATTGATTTTGGTTATATATCAGCAAATGATGACCATCCATTATCAGATACCATGCGTTTTTCATTACTGGTCCAGTTTTAATACGTGATACTGAAATCGGAAAAAGAGACTAAAAGGAAAGTACGATTCGAAATGAGCCGAGGATGGGGTCAGAAATTTTGTGGAATAAACGAAAATACATTTTAGGATTATTATCTATTTTTATAATTTGTTCATCCCTCTTCGGTCAGGAAAACCTCAAGATTTGTGCAATAAGAGTCGAATTCCAACCGGAGGAGAATCCTCTGACAACCGGTGACGGCCGGTTTATGATGGATGCGTCAGAGGTGACTCCCTACACTGTCGATCCGCCTCCGCACGACAGACGTTATTTTTTAGATCAAATTATTGCTGTTAACAGTTACTACCAGGCAGTTTCAAAACAAAAAGTATCGGTTTCCGGTCAGGTTTTTCCCCTTGAAAACAACTCGTCTTATCAATTACCTCAACCGATGGGGTATTATAATCCGAATACAACTGAAGAGGAAAATAATCAATTTTTAGCACAACTATTTCTCGATGCGATACAAGCCGCCGATCCTGATCCGGACATTGTATTTTCTGATTATGATGTCGTCGTGATTTTTCACGCCGGTGTGGGAAATGATGTTGAGTTGGGCTTTGATGAAACTCCTCAGGATATACCTTCGCTCTTCTTGTCATTTGAGTTTTTAAAGAAATCATTAGGGGGTGACTTTGACGGTGTCTCAGTAGACAACGGACAATTTGAAATTAGAGAAGCGGTATTACTTCCCGAGACAGAAAGTCAGGCGGGATTTGAACTTGGTATTACCGGTATTTTTGCGGCAAATATTGGTAGTTTTTTAGGTCTTTATGATCTTTTTAGTCCGTCAACACAGAGAGCAGGTGTGGGGCGATTCGGATTAATGGATTCGGGTCTTTTTAATATGTTTGGCCTGGTACCATCCGTACCCTGTGCATTTTCACGTGAATTATTGGGCTGGGATCAACCACAAGTGATAACAAATCCTCAGAATCAATTGACAGTATCAAGATTTGATGGTAATGAGCACCAATATCCTTCGATTTTAAAAGTACCGATAAATAGTGATGAGTATTATCTCTTAGAATACCGTGGAGATAAGGATGTCAATATAGATAGCCTGCTGGTAGAACTTGGAGAAGGAAGAGATACACCACCAACGCATTTAGAGGTGCTGAAGACTTACTTTCCCGATAGAATTACAGTATCAGATTCGACCGGAGTGCTTCTGGCGGTTGAAGATTATGACTGGGATCTTCCGGGAGCGGGGATACTTATCTGGCACATTGATCAAAAGGTTATTCGTGAAAAATCCGCAATAAATGCAATAAATGATGATCGAAATAATCGTGGAGTGGATCTGGAAGAAGCCGATGGGTCACAGGATATCGGTTATGAATATTCGGTCATCGAACCCGGATTCAATACGGAATTAGGGGCATGGTTTGATTTTTGGTTTGCAGATAATCCAACACCCCTTTACAAAAATGAATTTTCTGTCAGTTCCGCACCGAATACGCGCAGTAACCGCAATTATGCGGAATCTCATATTCAAATTTCCGGATTCTCTGGTAATGCCGGAAGCACGATGACTTTTAACTACTCAAGAGAGTTCTTTGAAGAAGGGTTCCCTGTTCGCTTACCTTCTCAACAATCCGGAGCGTTTTTAGAAGTAATTGTAGGCAATGCTGGTACGGATAATTTTACCACTGCTTTTACAGCAGATTCAAATGGAACAATATTTGGTATAACTGGTAATGGCATAGGATTCCTTTATGATCAAAAACTGGAAATCGCTCAATTTTCCAATGGTTCTATACTTGGAATGTCTTTGGGTGATATCAACAGGGATGGCCAGCATGACAGGTTGGTAGCCATTGCGGAGAGTGGTCAGATCGAACTCTATCAAATGAGTGATCAGGATGCAGATTCCCTGCTCGATACAGTTCGTACCGCTATTTTTCAGGAACAGTTTATAACCCCACCAGTTGTGTATAATCCCTATTATTTTATCGGCACTGAGAGTGGTAAAATTCTACGATTTGCCTTAGAAGATGGCTCACTGGACACTACTTTTAATTATCCGGAAAAATTCGTTTCTTTTACGGTGGAGTCTCCCTCTGCATTGACCGTTATTGAGGTATCCGGTTCACAAACCGATATTCCACCAGCTTTAATTGATCTGGATAGTAATGGCGAACAGGAGACGGTGATTGTCTTGACAATGGATGAAATATTAATTCTGAGTGAAAGTGATTCCAGGAGAATCAATTTGGATCAACCGTTGGTTTCTCATCTCTCCTTCGCAGATCTTAATGATGATGGGAGATATGAGATCTTTTTTAATACAGCGGATCATATTGAAGCTTTGAATTATAACGGTAGTAAGGTTTCTAATTTTCCGATTAAACCCGTCTTGCAAACTGAAGAAGTATTAACGGGAACACCTCTGATTTTCGATGTTGATGGGGATGGGGAGAATGACGTTATCGCTGTGACGTCACTAGGCCAGGTCATTGCATATAACCTGAAGGGTGATTTCATCCCCGGTTTTCCAACTTCACTTGGTGGAACTGTCACAAATACTTTGATTGCAGAAAATTTTGATAGCGATGAAAACATCGAACTCATTGCCATAAACGATGACGGAGAACTTTTTTCCTGGCAATTAGAAGCACTCATATCAGAAACAAATCTTTGGTGGAATCAGTCTTATCCCGGCCCAACCAATAATATGCTTATTGCCGAGAAATTAACAGAAATTCCTTCACAGTCAATTTCATTAATGCCTGAGGAGAGTGTTTATAACTATCCCAATCCAAATTCTGGGAATTATACAATTATCCGTTATTTTCTGAAGGAAGATGCGGATGTCGACATTAAAATATTTGATCTCGCTGGTGATCTGGTTACTACTCTCAAAGGGCCGGGACAGGGCAATGTTCACAACGAACAGCGTTGGGAATTGTCAGACGTCTCTTCGGGTGTTTATTTATGCCGGGTCGAAGCAAATTCTGCAAGTGATAAGAGTGTCAAAGTTATCAAGATTATGGTTGTAAAGTGAATACCAAAATACTCAGGAATCGATTAATTGTCATATTGGTCTTTATCTTCATTTTTCAGGTATCAATTGCCCTGGGACAAGATCCTTTTGCCTATAATCACCCCGAGCTAAACTGGAACACCTTTGAAACAGAACACTACTATGTTCATTTTCATCAGGGGACCCGCCGAACAGCTGAACTTGTTGGAAAAATTGCAGAAGATATTTATGTTCCTGTTACGAAACTATACGATTATCAACCCTCTGGTAAAGTTCATTTTATTATAAAAGATACGGACGATTATTCAAACGGGGCTGCGTATTTCTTTGACAATAAAATTGAAATCTGGGCGCAAAACCTTGATTACATCATGCGGGGAACCAAAAACTGGCTGAGAGATGTTATAACACATGAATTTATCCATATGATTCAAATTCAGAAATCAATCAAAACATCAACCACCGTCCCCTACGGATTTTTTCAGTATTTTAATTATGAACCTGAACGGAGAAAAGATGTTGTAAGGGGATTCCCGAACACCATCGTTTCGTATCCGATATCCTCTATATCTATTCCTGTGTGGTTCGCCGAGGGTGTTGCACAGCAGCAGACAAATGATGCACGATTTGATTATCGTGATCCAAATCGTGAAATGATCATCAGGGATCGGGTCATACATGACGAGCTGCTCTCTTATAATGAAATGGGTGTTTTCGGCAAAAATAGTCATGGAAATGAATCAGCTTATAATCTTGGTTTTTCGTTTGTCAAATATCTCTGTGAACGGTTTGGTGAGGAAATTCTTGAAAAAATTTCTGAAGAAAGCGGAAATATAGGGGTTCTGACATTTGATGCCGCCCTGGAGAATGCGACGGGTATTGCTGCAGGAGATTTATATACAGACTGGAAGGGGGAACTTGAACAAACTTACGAAGAAAAACTACGCCTGATCTCTCAAAATGAGGTGAAGGGAACGCCCATCGAAGAGGAAGGTTTTGCCAATTTACATCCTGTATGGTCACCTGATGGGACCAGAATCGCATATATCTCAAATAAAGGGAGTGATTCGTTTTCACAGAACCGGATCATTATTTATGATGTGGAAAAACAAAGTAAAGTCAATCATGTTCCATCAATCAGTTCCTCCATTTCATGGTCTCCTGATGGTAAGTATATTGTCTTCAGCCAGCATGTAGGTGATGCTTATACCGGTTCACGATTCCAGGATCTATTTATTTATGATGTGGATAATAAGAGGTCTCACCGGCTATCCAAGTATTTGCGGGCCAAAAATCCGGACTGGAGTAACGATGGCAAAAAAATTGCTTTTATTACGGAAAATGATGGACTTAATCAATTGTTTGTATTAGAGATAGATGATCTATTCTCAGGAAAGTGGAATGACTATTTAATTGATATCTCTACTGGTAATCTTGTTAGTGCTGAAACGAATGACATTGAAACAAGAGAAACCAGAGTGCGTGGTGGTACTCTTGAGCAACTTGTTACAATTCCTGAAGAGCGGAAGATTTATCATCCCAGATGGTCTCCTGATGACCGCCAATTGGTGATGGATACTTCGACAGATTACGGCCGAGATATTGCTCTATTTAATCTGACGGATAAATCTTTCGAGATCATCATATCAGGAAAGGCGGAGCAACGATATCCGGTATTTCATCCTAAAAAAAATATCCTTTATTATACCTCCGGTAAAACCGGTATCTATAATATTTATAAAAAAGATCTGGATTCCGGTGAAACAAAACTCATTACCAATGTTACCGGCGGCGCGGTGATGGCCGATGTCAATATGAACAATGAACTTACTTACTCGCTGTATGAAAAGCTTGGATATCACATTTATACCTTACCCAATCATCCGATTGTAGATTCAGGCATGGCTGTTTATGAAGAAGATTATCTGGCCTCAGTTCCCGACAAAAATTTTGATGATTCAGTTGTACCGGACTGGGAAGCTGAACCATATCGTCAACAATTTACCGGTATACACATATTGCCAAGGTTACTGATCGATTATGGTACAATTAAACCCGGAGCCTATCTGTTTGCCAGTGATGTACTGGATAGGATGACTTTTATTGCCGGAGCAGCGGTTAATAAAGATTTCGACTATGATTTATACGGCATATTTGAGTATCGGAATTTTTTTCCCACTCTTTTTATTGAAGGATACAATCTCAGCCAAAACATACAGGATTCAATCGGAGTTCGGACCGGCCGCAATGTCGAGGTAATTAACCAGGATATCAATTTTGATTTAACAGAAGTGCAATTAGGGACGAGGTTTTATTTTCCTGAGTGGATCCAGTGGAGAATTGCTTATCGAATTAGTCTCTACCACGCCAAATTGGAATGGTTTGATCCTTTTGCCAATGATATATTGAATTTTCGTTATCGATACCTTGACGGCCGGGCGGTAGAGATTCGTTTACAGGCAGATCATGTAAAATACGACCGATACCGCCATATAAATCCAAGTGGGGGGAGATTTGTCCAGTTTAAATACACATATGAAAACAATGATTTTTTAGTTGATTTTGACACCGGTAAAAATATCGGTCTGGAAGTATACCAAAACTACAGTTTTAATAAATTTGAACTGGATTGGGAAGAATATTATTCGGTCCCATTCTTTACAAATCATGCTTTTTCTTTCCGTTTGCGGGCAGGGTACATCGACGAGCCTGTTGATGATTTCTTCTATCTTTGGGGGGGAGGTTTTGTCGGGATGAAAGGGTATTCCTATTTTAGTCTGGGAGGAACAAACAAACTGATCACGACTTTCACCTACAGAATGCCGATTATCGATCATATCAACTGGCAGGTGTTCAATATCTATTTTGATAAACTGTATTTGGGTGTCTTTTATGACTATGGCAATGCCTGGGTGGGCAATGGTATCTATCCTGATGATTTCAAGCAGGATGTGGGATTTCAGTTACGTCTCGATGCATTTTCCAATTATCTGTTTCCTACCAGAGTTTTCTGGGAAGCGGCATACCCGATAAATGATGTGAATAATTTCGACGTTTCTTACGGGAATGAATGGCGTTATTATTTTGGTATCTTATTTGAATTTGATATTCGTGAAAGGCATAATTCAAATATCGCATATCCCCGTAATCCTTTTAATTAGGGATCAACTTGAATTTTGTGGAACAAAAAGCAAAACCACAGAGGACACTGAGAATTAATTAGATTTTGGATCTTGGATTTTAGATTTTGGATTTTTTAGTAGAATTTTTTAGAGATTAAAAAATATTAAGACATTAAGATAACAAAGTAATAAATAGGTAAAATTAAGTTGCTAAAAATTAATAAGTTACTCAGTGTACTCTGTGGTTAATTTTTAGAAGTTAATTAGGTACATTTTTATGAATAAACTGATAATTTTAATCATTCTCATTTTTACCCAATCGCTGCTGGCTGGTGAAGGAGATGAGACGTATCAACTGTCTCCTAATATGGAAAAATTCAATATGATTGAATCTTCCATCCAGAGCACCGATTCCCTCATGGAAGATGAAATTGACAAGAAATCCCCGATAAGAGCAGCCTTATATTCTGCTGTAATTCCGGGAACGGGTCAATACTATGCCGGATCCATCTGGAAGGCCATTTTATTTGCCGGTATCGAAATTGCAGGTTGGACCGTTTACATTACAAATACCAAAAAGGGAAATGATCAGGAATCACAAATGGAAGCCTACGCGAATGAAAATTGGAGCGAGCAAAGATACTGGTCCAAATTATATTACGAAGCCCGTGATCGGGGACTGAGTGATCTTCCAAGCTATGACGTCGATGAGAATGAGATTATTGTAAATTATAATCAGGAAGTTGCCAACAATTTGCGCTATCTGGAAGATGCGCTGGGGCATTCGCACAGATTACCGGAAACAAAGACACAACAATATTATGAAATGATAGTCAAATATTTGACCCAATTTGGAAATGGTTGGGCAGACGCAGATTTTTATTATACATATTATGGTAACACCAATGATATGACGCCGCAAATGTTTGCTTATAGGGATATGCGAAACCAGATGAATGAATATCATGATACGGCTTCAACCGCTGTAAATATCATATTGATTAACCATGTTCTCAGTGCATTGGATGCGGCCTGGACTGCCAGTAGTTATAATCGGGAAGTGACAATGAAGATCAGAGCCTATAACAAGAGATATTTTGATGAAAATGTACAAATGGTGGGGATTAATTTTGCCTGGTAAAAAAAGACAGAAATTACTGATTTTATTGATTCTTCTTGTTCTTTCGGTCCCTTTAGCGGCACAGGAGTCAACGATTACGATCCCTTTTAAGGAAAGCTCAAGGTATACACTGAGCCAGCTATGGTTGGAAAACAACAGCTTACCTTTTCAGGAAAAAGATGTGAAAAACCTAGAAAGGAAGTCGGCATCTAAAGCCTTTTTTTACAGTCTATTACTGCCGGGAACAGGCGAAGCTTATGTTGGTGAAAAAACTCAAAGTAAAATATTTTTAGGAATCGAGATCATTGCCTGGGGATTGGTAGTGGCAAACATGATCAATGTCGATAGGCGGCAGGATGATTATAAGAATTTTGCCGTTCAGCATGCTTCAGTGATTCGAAACGGCAAAGGTGATCAATTCTGGATAGATATCGGTAAATACGATACAATTTTTGAATTTAATGAACAACGAATTCGTGAGCGTGATATCGATGCCTTATATCCGGAAAACCGCATTTGGTTCTGGAGTTGGGATAATACTGAGAACAGGTTTTTCTATGATTCAAAAAGGATCGAGACGCGTGAGATTGAACAAACCCGACTTTATTTCTTTGGTGCAATCGCCTTAAATCACCTGGTTTCTGCAATCAATGCCCTACGGCTGGCCAATTCTTATAATCGCAAATTGGAAGAGCTGTCATTAAAGTTCAATTTTGATTATAATCCTTACAATGAAAAATTTTCATTTTCTCTTCAAAAATCATTTTAAACGATAAAATGAATGCAAGAGAGACCGCCTTTAAAATTCTCATGAAATTTGAGATGACCGATCAACATCTCGATTTTCTCATTGATTCCTCATTGCAAGATGGTCAATTATCAGCGAGGGAAAGAAAATTTACCTCAAATCTTGTGTCGGGTGTTATAAGACATCTGACTTTTTTCGACTGGAAAATTGCTACCCTGTATAACGGGAACTATAAAAAGGCTCTTATAAAATTCAAGATTTTATTGCGCTTATCCTTATATGAGATTGACTTCCTTGATTTTATTCCTCCCCATGCAACTGCAAATGAATACGTTAAGCTGGCGAAGAAGTACTTACCAAATTCATATGTATCTACTGTCAATGCAATTATACGTACATATTTAAGGGAGGGAGAAAGTCTTAAACCTGAGAAAAGATTTAAATATAATGACACGAAACTGGCGATTCGTTACTCTTTTCCCGAATGGTTGGTAAAAAGATGGTTAGGTTACTGGGAGAAAGAGTTTGTCGAGAGAATGTGTCAGGCTTTCAATCATCGTCCGGTTTTTGATATGCGGGTCAATGAATGCAAAATCAGTCCTGAAGATTTTGAAAAGAAACTGGTCAATCATAAAATTGATTATTCACACTCCACGTATTTTTCTCATATGTTTAAAATAACCGATATACAAAAGATCCGGCAATTAAAGTGGCTTGAAAACGGATATTGCTCAATCCAGGACGAGAGTGGTTATATTGTCACATCTCTGCTTCATCCTATTTCAGAAAAAGATCATATTCTGGATGCCTGCGCAGCTCCCGGAAGTAAATACACCGCCCTTCTGGAAAAATATTCGGATAAAATTTCTTTTTATGCTCAAGACATCAATTATAGACGATTGAGAATTGTAAAGGATAATTGCCAGCGACTGGATTTTTCTGATAAATTGCTGATTAATGGTGATTCTACTTTTCCGCCATTTAAAAACAATTTTGATCAGATTTTAATTGATGCGCCCTGTTCAGGTTTTGGTACTATCCAGAAACATCCGGATTTAAAATGGCGTCGAAGTCTGCAAGAGATTTCGAACTTTCAAAAATTACAATTAAGCATTTTAAAAAGTGTTGGAGATCTGCTGAAAGCGAATGGCATTTTAATATACAGCACATGTACAATTGAGCGCTCCGAAAACGAGATTGTGATAGAAGAGTTTTTGAAAACGCAGAAAGGTAAATTTAAGGTGATTCCTCCTCCGGCATCGCTTAAAGAATTTTCTACAGAGGACGGCTTCATCAGGACTTTTCCTCATCTGCATGAGATGGAGGGATCGTTTGCGGCAAAACTGCAGAGAATCAGTTAATAGCATCATATTTACTGATACTAAAATCTAAAACTTGAACACGAATTTCAATCGTAGAGCATAGCGCGTTGGGCGTAGGGCATATGCATAACGCTCTATGCTCCACGCACGACGAACTTAAATTCGTGTAATTCGTGGATAAAATTAATGTAAGAATATGAAAATCAGTGTTAAAATCTAATAATTTATTGATAAGGCAATTATTATTGGTTAAATTTCAAGGCTATTGACCAAACTGAAAATGAAGCGAATCGATGTTAGAAGATTTAACACAGAAGCTTGAGACGGTTTTTCACAAACTTCGCGGATACGGTCAACTGACCGAAAAAAACGTTGCCGACTCAATGAAAGAGATCAGGCGAGCATTACTGGAAGCGGATGTCAATTATAAGGTCGTTAAAGAATTTATAACATCGGTTCAGGAGAAAGCCATTGGTCAGGATGTTTTAAAAAGCGTCACACCTGGCCAGATGATTGTTAAAATTGTTCACACTGAGTTGATCGAGTTATTAGGTGAAACATCAACTCAGATCAAGATTGCCGGTATTCCGCCAACAATTGTGATGCTGGCAGGATTGCAGGGTTCCGGAAAGACCACATTTGCCGGAAAATTGGCTCAGTTTTTTCGGAAAATGGGTAAACATCCGATGCTGGTTGCAGCGGATGTTTATCGGCCGGCAGCGATTGAACAATTAAAAGTTGTCGGTAGAAGTCTGGATATTCCGGTTTATTCAGAGGAATCTGGTAAACCGGTATCGATTTGTTCTCAAGCAATTGCTGAGGCTCGACAAAAAGCTTGTGATCTGTTGATCCTCGATACGGCAGGCCGTTTGCACATCGATGAAGCAATGATGGTGGAACTTGAAGAAATCAAAGAGAAAGTGAAACCTCATGAGATTCTATTCGTTGCAGACGGTATGACTGGTCAGGATGCCGTAAACACGGCGAAGGAGTTTTGCACACGGCTTGAGTTTGACGGCATTGTCCTGACAAAGCTTGATGGTGATACCCGAGGCGGCGCTGCGCTATCCATTCGTGCAGTTACGCAAAAACCAATCAAGTTCATTGGTATCGGTGAAAAGTATGACGCCATCGAGCAATTTTTTCCTGATCGTATGGCATCACGCATATTAGGAATGGGTGATGTCGTTTCATTTGTTGAAAAAGCCCAGGAAACCATTGATCAGGAAAAAGCGGCCAAGCTGGAAAAGAAACTTTTAAGACAGGATTTTAATCTTGAAGATTTTTTTGACCAGCTGCAGCAGATAAAAAAGATGGGCCCGCTTGACCAGCTTCTGGGTATGATCCCCGGTATTGGTGCTCAAATGCGTGGTGCAACGGTAGATGATCGTTCATTTGTTTCAATTGAAGCAATCATAAATTCGATGACTGTGCAGGAGCGTCGAAATCCGAAGATTTTGAACGGAAGCAGAAGGCGCAGAATTGCTATGGGAAGCGGTACCAAGGTACAGGATGTAAATCGACTGCTCAATCAATTTGGGCAGATGAAAAAAATGTTAAAAAGTATGAAGAGAATGCCCCGGAAAGGCATGGGGAAAATGCCATTTAACCTGGGCTGAAAACTATTTTAAAGTAAGGAGTTAGCATTGGCTGTAAGATTGAGATTGCGTCGGATGGGTAGGAAAAAAAGACCATTCTACCGAATTGTAGCTGCAGATCAGCGTTCACCAAGAGACGGAAGATTTATTGAAGTCGTTGGATTTTATGATCCTTTACAGAATCCACACCAATTAGAACTCAAAGAAGAACGAATTTATTATTGGCTTGAAAACGGTGCCCAACCTTCAACAACTGTTAAAAGTTTACTTAGGAAGGAAGGTATCTGGCATAGACTGGAAATGCAGAAGAGCGGACTCGAGCCAGAAAAAATTGAAGAAGAAATGAAAAAGTGGGAACTCCTGCAAATCGAACGTCGTAAACGGCAGGAAGCAGCAAAAATAGAAAAAGCAAAGAAAAAAGCTGCAAAGAAAGAGGCAGAAAAAGAGGAAAAATCGGCAGCAGAAGCACCGGCAGCGACAGCTGCACCTGCTGTGGATGAAGCAGCAACAAGTGAAGTCGCCGAGGAGACTGCTCAGGAGATACCTGCAGAAGAGTCAGTATCTGAAACGGCTGCCGATAGCGAAGCTGCAGAATCTATTGCGGAGGCAGCGGCGGCAGCTGAAGAAAAACCTGAAGAAACAAAGGAAGAACCCGAAAAAACAGAAGAAGATAGTGCTGAAGTCGAAGAAACGCCCAAAGAAGAGGTTGCTGCGGAAGAAGAAGCAATAAAAGAAGAACCTGCAGATGTAGGTAAAGATGAGGAAAAATCAAAAAAAGCTAAAGAAAAATCTGCAGATGAAAAAGGAGAAGAAGAGGTAGAACCTGTTGATGACGCACAGGATGATAAAAATAAAAAGAATGTCAAAAAGGATTTGGACAACGTCAGTAGTGATGAAAAAACTGATACAGCTGAAAATGCTGTTGAGGCAGAATCAAAGGATGAAAAATAATCTAATGGGAATTACTGTTCATTGTAGATCTACATTCTAGCTAGGAGGAATTGAGATGAAAGAATTTGTTGAGTACATCGCTAAACACCTTGTTGATAAACCTGACGAAGTGCAAGTAACAGAAGTAGATGGTGAACGTGTGACCGTATATGAATTGCGTGTAGGTGATGGTGACCTGGGCAAAGTCATTGGAAAACATGGTCAGACGGCAAAATCTATCAGGACACTTTTAGGGGCTGCCTCAGCGAAAGCGGGAAAAAGAGCTGTTCTTGAGATTTTAGAATAGTTTCTTGAATGTATCTGATTGGTTATATCACAAAACCACACGGGATTAGGGGTGAGGTAAAGGTAGAACCCGTGACACCCGATCCGGCAAGATTTAACCGATTAGAAAAGGTTTTTTTACAAGTAGATAATAAGGTTAAAATATATCCGATTGAAAAAGTAAGATTGTCGGATAGATTTGTTTATATAAAATTTGCCGGGATCAATTCTCGTAATGATGCTGAACTTTTACGAAATGGAGAAGTCCTCATAAAAGAAGAGGATTTGATTCAGCCTGATCAGGATGAATATTTTATACATGATCTTATTGGTTGCAAGGTTATTTCAGAAGATTATGATGAAATAGGTGTGGTATCCGATGTTGTCCAGATGTCCAGTAATGATATCTATGTGGTAGAAAATGATGAAAATGTTGAGCAACTAATTCCAGCTACAAAAGAAGTGGTAAAGCAGGTCGATATCGGGAAAAAAATTATTATCATTCATGTCCTAGAAGGTTTATTCGATTAGTGCAATGCAGATTGATGTTATTACTGCTTTTCCGAACATGGTTTCCACACCGTTAAGTGAAAGTATTGTAGGGAGAGCGATCTCAAAAAATCTTGTAGAAATCATTATACATGATTTGCGCGATTGGACAGAGGATAAACACCGGACGATAGATGATACACCGTATGGTGGGGGTGCAGGTATGGTTTACAAAATTGAGCCTCTCCATAAATGTATCACAGAGATCTTTGAAAATACAGAATCGAATAATCGGGAAATTATGCTGACATCTCCTCGCGGGGAGATGTTTGTTCAGGAAAAAGCTGTGAAAATGTCACTTGTTGATCACCTGCTTATTATTTGTGGACATTATAAAGGTGTCGATGAACGACTTAAAGAGTTTTTCCCGATAAATGAAATATCAGTTGGAGATTATGTATTATCCGGTGGTGAGATACCTGCCGTAATAATTGTTGACGCAGTGGTACGATTACTCCCCGGTGTTCTAAGTGATATCGATTCTGCGATGACCGATTCATTTAATGATAATTTGTTGGATTGCGATTATTATACGCGACCCGAGAAATTTAATGGCGTTTCTGTTCCAGATGTTTTGCTCTCCGGCGATCATAAAAAGATAGAAAACTGGCGTCAAGAGCAGAGAGAACGTATTACACGTGAAAAGCGCCCGGATTTATATGAAAAATACAAGAAAAATATAAAGATAAAGTAGGTGAATTGAGATGGATTTAATAAATACTGTTACAGCCGGTCAGTTAAAAACAGATATCCCGGAATTTAAGGCGGGTGATACGCTGCGTGTTCACACACGAGTTATCGAGGGTGAAAAAGAAAGAATTCAGATATTTGAAGGTGTCTGTATTCGTCGCAAGGGCAGCGGTATTCACGAAACATTTACTGTTCATAAAGTATCAAATGGTGTCGGAGTTGAAAGAATTTTTCCCTTACATTCGCCAAGAATTGCAAAAATTGAGAACAGAAAAATCGGACGAGTTCGCCGCGCCAAACTGTATTATCTGAGAAGATTACGTGGAAAAGCAGCACGAATTGCGGAAAAGTAGTCTAAACTGTAACCATATTTGCATGAAACCGGGCTGTATATGCAAATATGGTTTTTATATTGTCTCATAAATGATAGGTAAACTATTTTATTTATGTCCTTCCTGTTTAACTGAAGACTCTTTAACTGATCGAAGAGACCACCTGCGTTGTCGTTCCTGTCAGGAATCATTTCCCCTGCTCAACAATCAGATCTCATATAGAGATAAAACCTATTCTCTGTCCGGCTTTTACAAGCTAATCTACTCTTCACTTTCATTATTTAACGATAAAACCATGCCGTCCAGGCGGATTTCTCAGAGGGCAAGACTGAGACAAGGCATTGAAAAGATCTCCTTTTTTGGTAGGAATCATTTTCATTCCACGATTGAGCGTCCGGTTGAAGTAGACAGCGGCACATTGGTTATAAATGAAGATTCTTTAACGTTTAGGGGTTTGAAACAAGACTGGTCATTTCAAAAGAAAGATGTTCAGAGTTTTACTACGAACTCAAAGTATTTTGAGTTTAAAATTAAAGGCTTGCCATTTTTCCAGATATACTTTGAAAATGAGAGCCCCTTAAAATATGAAGATTTGTTTAATAAATGGTTCAGGGAGAACTCAGGCCAAGAGATCTTAGAACACCAACCAAAAATTATAACAGAAAAGCCAAAACAATCAGCGATGCTCCTGAAAAACAGTGATATATTGAATTGGAATAATCGTGAACGGTTTTCGGCGATGGAGATTCTACTTCATCTTGTTATCGGATTACCGATTGTCATCTTTTTAAAATGGTATGCCAGGTTAAGCATAACAAATACAGATCTCGTTCCTGAACGAGGTCCTTTTATACTTCTTATGAATCATCAGAGTTATTTAGACCCAATAATTATTTCTACAGTACTCCCACGGCGCATAGGATTTTTTACAAAGAGTACATCCTTTGCCGATAGATTTTTACAACCTATTTTCAGAGCATACCGCTCTCTGCCGAACCGGCGATATGAAGTAGATCCACAAATAGTCCGGTATGCACTCCAGGTAATCCGAAAGGGTAATTGTGTTGGAATATTTCCTGAAGGCGAAAGAACATGGAACGGTGAATTATTGCCTTTTAAGTATAGTACAATCAAATTTCTAATCAGTGTTCAAGTTCCGATAGTTATCGTTTCAATTACAGGTGCTTACACTGTTTTACCAAGATGGACACATAGGCTCAATCCTGGTAGAATAAAAATTGAGGTTCAAAGGTGTTTCTCACTTCGACCGGGCATGTGGCAAATTGAGGATTTAAAGAATGAAGTCGAATTGTTTTTTAAGGAAATTTAGAGTTTTTACTTTTGTTGAGAATATTTAAATTTACCTCATGCGAATTCGTTATATTTCCTTAAAGATATTGATATTAACGGGTCTTATAATATATGTCTTGATTGAATTGAATTGTGCATCAAGAGGACGCCCGGGAGGAGGACCGGAAGATAAAACACCTCCTCAGATAATTGGGACTGAACCACGTCCGGATACCACAGGATTGGAGCTTCTTGACAAAATAGAAATTTATTTTTCTGAACGCATGACTGAAAACTCTGTAGAAAACTCAATCTTTATTTCCCCTCCCTTAGAGTATGAAACAGACTGGTCGGGCGGCGATGAGCTTACACTTTCCTTAAAAGATTCACTTGATTTTGACCAAACATATGTTATTACCATTGGTTCGGGATCTATGGACATGCAGAAAAACAGGATGACTGATTCGTACCAATTTGCCTTTTCGACGGGTGATGAATTGAACCGGGGTGAAATCTATGGGCGGGTTTTTGAAATATCCGATAAAGATATATTCTATGTTTACGGCTATAAAATTGTTGATCCTGATTCTCTCAATCCAACGATCGTAAAAGCTGATTTTCTTAGCCAACCAGGACCTGATGGCCAATTTTGGCTAAAATATTTACCTGAGGGTGAATACAGAATTTTTGTTATTGAAGATCAGAACAAAAATCTTTTGCTTGACCTGGCTCTGGAAAGAATTGGTATTCCTATAAAGGATGTGACGGTTGATTCGTCGTCAAGCCCAGTTGGACCTTTAAATTTCAGGGTAACGCGTATTGATACAACCCGACCTGAATTAACCGGCGCGAGGGCAGTAGATAACAGAACAGTGTTATTGAGGATGAATGAAATTGTAAAGATGCTCACTGCAGATGGTATTTCAATTCAGGATACTTTGAATGAAGATGCATTACCAATACTTGATCTAACCCGCAATAAAGATGAACCCAAACAGTTTTATTTATATACTGCCAATCAGGATTCCGGTAAAGGATATCGGATTTTTATTCCGGAGCTTGAGGACACCAGCGGTAACATACAAGACCAAATCCAAATAGCAGATTTTATTGGCTCGGAAATTATCGATACCACTCGCTTTGAACTGAAAAGAATAGAACCAACCGATAGCCTTCCTAATGCCAAACTCACATCAAAAATTATGCTGACTTTTACGCTACCGCTTGATACCTCGGGAATATCAAATGGATTTATTTGTCTGGATAAAGATAGTAATACCGTGAGCGGAGAGTGGGTGTGGAAAAATCTTTCAATTGGATCTTTCAATCAGGAAGAAGGATTTAAACCGGATCAGGAATATAATTTTTCTATCGTGTCTGATTCTATTAAGTCGCTTTGGGGAGATGCTCTGGTGGATTCAATATACAACCGGACATTTTTTACGGTATCTCAGGATGAATTTGGATTTGTTTCGGGGTATTATCGTTCAGAAGTTCCAGAAAATACTGGTATATATATCAATCTGATATCAGCAGATAGAAGTAGTAAGACGACGTATCATACACTGATACGTGGTCAAACAGAGTTTCAGTTTGAGAGAGTTTTAGAAGGAAGATATAAACTTAGTGGATTTCTTGATTTAGATGATAATGGAAAATTCTCTGCGGGAAACCTGTATCCCTTTACCTACGCGGAACCTTATTTTATAGGGGATGACACACTTCGTGTCAGAAAACGTTGGGAGATTTTAGATATAAATTTTAGTATTCCCGGATTAGAATAATATGAATTTTGAGTTCTATAAAATTCACGGTGCCGGAAACGATTTCATCTTTATCAATAATACAGATAAGGGATTTAAACATCTTGATCCGGATTTCATCAAACATCTCTGTACCTCACATACAGGTATTGGAGCCGATGGCCTATTGTTAATGGAAAAATCAGAAGTTGCCGACTTTAAAATGAGATACTTTAATTCAGATGGTTATGAGTCTGAAATGTGCGCTAATGGCAGTCGATGCACTTGTTATATGGCATATTTATTGAAAATTGTTGATAAAAAGCACAACTTCGAAGCTGGCGATGGTGTACATTTGGGTGAAATCGTGGGCAAAGAAACAGTTCGGGTACAGGTATTATTCAAACAGGAAACGAATTTACTTACATTTCCAGTTGATTTTAAACTTCCAAATTCGATATCTTTTATAGATTTTGTGGATACAGGTGTTCCGCACCTTATTCTCGAGTGTAAAAATATTGAAATTGCTCCGGTTGATGAGATTGGCAGAGCCTTACGTTTTCATACCTATTACATGCCAGAAGGCACCAATGTCAATTTTATCGAAAAAATAGAAGTTGATGATTCAATTGTATTAAAAGTAAGGACCTATGAACGGGGTGTCGATTCTGAAACACTGTCATGTGGAAGCGGGGTAGCTGCAGCATCTATTAGTTATTATAAGCGACTTAAAAAGAAAAAAAACAACTATAGAATTATAACGCGGGGAGGTGATCTTTTTGTCACGCTCTCTGATGATTTAAAATTAATATTTCTGGAAGGACCTGTCAAAATAATATTTAAAGGTACATATATTGAGGAGGAGGTATTCCAATGATACGCGCACTGATGGCAACACTCATATTGATTTTTGTCTTATCATGTTCCAAACAAACTCGTACTGGACCGGATACGGATGAACAGCCGGAACTTACGACGGCCGAGATTGCTCCTGAAGTACGAGAAACAGCTGAAAATTTCGTCAGTGAGGGTGTTGCCTACTATCAGGATGGTAACTATGCAAAAGCAGTTTCCTCCTGGCAGGAAGCACTGGAGCTTATCCCCGGTGATGCTGAAGTCCATAACTTTATCGGAATCTCGTATCATAATTTAAATCGCTTTAATGATGCCACAATGCATTTTCGAATTGCCACTGAATTGGACACGACCTATTACGAAGCTTATAATAATCTTGGTTATGATTTATTCTTACAGAAAAAATATATAGAAGCGAGACGTGCATTCAAAAGTGCTTTGGCAATTAATCCTGCATATACCGCTGCAAAACTCAATTATGAGAGAACAAAAAAGATAATGAGTGGTGAATTGCAAAGAGAAGTATTTGAATTGACTGAACAAGCAGCAAAAATAGACGATGTCGAAGAGCAGATTATATTTTATGAAAAAATACTTATCATGGATTCACTTAATGCAGAAGTGCACAACAATCTTGCTGTCTCTTATTATTATGCAGATAGCCTGGATGGTGCTTATGATCATCTAAATATCGCATTAAGCTTAAATAGGGATTATCCGGAGGCAATCAATAATATGGGCTATATCTATAAAGTAGCAGGCAGGTATCAGGAAGCAGTAAAACTCTTTATGAAAGCAATCTCGTTAAAACCTAAGTATGTTTTTGGACTTAACAATCTGGGTGAAACATATTTACTAATGAAAGAAGATGAAAATGCAGTCAGAGTATTTCAGACGGTACTGGAAATTGATCCTGAAAATGAAGTAGCAAAAGATGCTTTAACTAAACTGGAAACCGAGTAGAGGTTTATATGTTCGCTGTACTGATGGCCGGAGGTATGGGAACACGATTCTGGCCAATGAGTCGCAAAGCATACCCAAAACAATTGCTCAACTTTACTGGCAGTAAATCAATGCTGCAAAAGACCTATGACAGAATCAAAACCCTGATTGCAGATGAAAATATACTAGTCATTACAAGTGCTGAATTAAAGAAAGCAATTCAAAAACAGCTTCCAATGCTGCCAAAAGAAAATATCATTGGTGAACCTGAGGGAAAAAACACAGCGCCCTGTATTGGCTTGGCAGCGACTATCATAGAAAAAAAAGCTTCTGAAAATGAAATTATGGTCATCTTACCCGCCGATCATCTTGTATCCAATCTTGCAAATTTTAGAAAGACCATTCAGGCCGGTATGGATTATGCACAGGAAAGTAATAGTTTGATTACACTTGGAATTGAACCGACTTATCCTGAAACCGGTTATGGTTATATTCAAACAGATCAAAAAATTACTACCAGGAAGCGAAAAGATATATTTAAAGTCAGAACATTTGCAGAAAAGCCGAATGTCGACACCGCAGAGAGATTTATCAGAAGCGGAGATTTTTTATGGAATAGTGGTATATTTATCTGGTCTGTAAAAGCGATAATGAGAGAAATTGACGAACATTTACCAGAATTGAGTGCAGATCTGAACTTGATTGGCAAATTCGTCGGTAAACCAATGTTTAAAAAAATGCTTTCTGAGATGTATTCGAGAACAAAATCTGTATCAATTGACTATGGAATCATGGAGGTTACAAAAAATGTATTTGTCATAAAATCGGATTTTCAATGGAATGACCTTGGTTCCTGGGAAGCCGTATATAATATCTCAAACAAAGATGTAAAGGGTAATGTTTGTCATACCAAAAAGGAAATTCTTGTCGATTCCAATAATAACTACTTTTATTCTCCCAAAAAATTATTGGCAGCAGTAGATATTGAAGGATTGGTAGTTATTGACATGGATGATGCGATTCTGATATGCAAAAAAGATCGGTCTCAGGAAATTAAAACAATTGTAGATTATCTTAAGAGAAAAAAATTGAAATCATATCTATAAATTATTATTGAAGTCTTGTAGATAATGATTTTTACTAATATATTTTAAATATTGACCGAAATAAAGAAATTAGAAGACAAAAACCGGATTGAATGGAAGATAGTCAAATCTTTGATGAATTAGAACAACTTCTAAGTAAGCTATCCATCAAAATTAAATACGGACGTGGGTATTTTAAGGGAGGCCTTTGTCGTTATAAGGACGATCAATATATGTATCTTAATCGTTCTGATGATAAAGATAAACATATATCGATAATAGTATCAGAACTTGAAAATATGGATTTAACAGGTATTCAATTAAACAAAACGATTGGGGAACTTTTATCAAAATCAGAGGCATAAAGGGAGGTATAGGTTATGTCATCTCAAGAACGCAAATCGGCGAGAGCAGAATCAGATCAATTTATTTCATACCGGTTATACGACTCTGAAGATCGTGTCTGTGAAGAAGGTATGGCAAAAACTGTAGATATCAGTCGCTCTGGTGTGGCCGTAGAAAATCGAACTGAATTTGAAGTGGGTTCAAAGATAGAACTCACAATTGCCTTGTCCGAAGATTTAGTAAAAACTGAGGGTGTTGTTAGAAATGTAGATAAAAAAGATGATGCGACATATCATATTGGTATTGAATTCACGAATATATCTGAGGATGAAATAAAGCAGATTGGTAAAGAATTTCCGGAAATACTTAAATAGTTGATTTTCGAGCCGTTTGGGAGATAACCTGATACCAATAATTTTTTTACATATTTAAATCCCTGGTAATAGAAGAAAGTGTTTTTATTGATAATCAGTATAAGTTGTAAAGCCTTTAATTTCAGAATTAAAGGCTTTTTTAATATGTAATGATCTCATTTGAGTTCAATATTTACTTTTGAGGTATTTTAATTGATATGATTTGGGAGCATCTGATCATGCAACATCTGAAAAAGATTATCTTTTTATACATCTTACCTGTCATACTGGTATTGTTATTTTTTAATTTTACTGGCTGTGTCGGTCAGAAAAAAGAAAAACAGGTAAATTCTGAATCTGGGAAAATGGGTCCTCCTCCCCCAAGTAAAAGTCTGCCTCCCGGTACAGCTAGGATAGAAGCGCAACTGATTGAACTGAATAAAAATGAAGACCATATAAAGTGTATGATCATCGTTGAGAAAGTTTTACAGTATGGAAGATCAGTAAAACCGATTGGTACTGGAACGCAGCTTATTTTATTTGTTTCAAGCGAACAGAATGATATTTTAAATTTTCTAGACGAGGGAACATTGAAACAGAAATATGAGTTCATCGTAGAACAAGAGGAAGTTGCAGGTATTTCCTCCAGGCAAGTAAAATGGAAAATAATCGATATTCGTGATGTACAGGTAGATGATTAAACCGGGGATAAATATGCCAAAAATTGATAAAATAAAAATTTATAGTTATACGGCTACCTTTTTAATTATAGCAGTCGCATACGTTTTTTATAATGGGTTGAATGATAATGAGCAAGCTATAAAAACTCGTATTCGCTCCAGCTCTTCTCCCAAGGCGAGTGCAGAATCGAAAGCTGCGAGACAGGAATATTTTCACAAGATGCTACGGGATCCAAAAACAGACAAGATTCCACCGCGAATGCGACAAAGTGAACTGGAATACGCTAATAAATTACGCGAAATAAAAAAGTTGAATAAAAAGGCTTTGGGAAATAATATTTTTTGGCAATTTGCCGGTCCGGTTGATGTTGGAGGGCGCACAAGGGCTCTCGCTGTTGATGTTACAGATGTTAATACCCTGATTGCCGGAGGTGTCTCGGGTGGAATTTGGAAATCCACAAATGGTGGTGATTCCTGGACTTTAAAAAATACGCCGACCCAACCACTGAGCATCACATCACTTGCGCAAGATGTACGTGCCGGGCATACAAATACATGGTATTACTCTACCGGAGAATATTTTAATGGAAACTCAGCGACCGATCGCGGTCGGGTTGCCTCTTTTTTTGGTACCGGTATTTACAAATCTACTGATAATGGTGAAACGTGGAGCCATCTTTCCTTCACCACAGATAACTATCCCAACATTTGGAATGTACCTTCGTTTGATATCGTCACCCGGATTTATATAAGTCCAACAACAGGAACAGTATTTACGGCAAATAACGGTGTGGGGATCTATCGTTCGACAAATGGTGGTGACTCTTTTGACATTGTTCTTGGAAATGATTCAACGCCACGATATGCAGATGTGGTTGTAGCGACTGATGGTACAATTATAGGAACCTATTCGGAAAATTCTGCGGGCTCTTCGCAGGTGCAAAATCCGGGAATTTACAAATCAACAAGCGATGGAGCCATTGGAACCTGGACTGATATTACACCTTCAAATTTTCCAAATTCACATAATAGGACGGTCCTGGCAATTGCCCCATCCAACA
>Ga0209536_100001722_pt1 | contig 35815 bp, 41 predicted proteins | sample DeeMarSeWOR28_12_FD_187461 | JGI IMG/M metagenome (GOLD analysis project Ga0209536, IMG submission 187461) | Marine sediment microbial communities from White Oak River estuary, North Carolina - WOR-2-8_12 (SPAdes) (version 2) | ecosystem: Environmental > Aquatic > Marine > Intertidal zone >...
CAAAAGAACCCTGCCATTCAGGACCATAAACTGTATACTTCCTCAATCCAGCATAAGTTGCGCCCTCAATCATCATGCCAATCGTAGCTCCAGAGGTCATCTTAGTAAAATCATAAAGTTTACCAATGCCAACAATCCTATGACAGTAATCAACAAATTCTTTTATTGTTGCGTCTGTATTATATAAGTTTTTGGGTTTAGTAAATCCACCCCATTGTCCAAAGTCTTTTGCTGTAGATCCTTCTTTATGAGATGCCCAACAAACTTCTACCAACTTACCACCTTGAACTGCAACAAATGCTAAGTCTGCTTTTCCAGTACCAGCAACTTTGTTTACGCCAATCACATTATCATATTTTTTCCCTCCAAGGTAAATATCTAAACCACGACCACCATTAGCGTCAGCAACCTGTTCCAATTGCTCATTAAAGTCAGAAATAAAATCAGCTTCACCTTTCTCAGTTACTGTGGGTTCGTTGAGTGTATATGATGTATCAATATTATTTGCCACCCAACCAAGTTTACCCCAGTTCATTGCTACTCCAGTAGCTTGAGATCTAGTAGCACCACCTATACCATGGCGAGAAGGAGAATATATTTTACCATCTTTTAATAACCAAGAAGAACTAATAGTTTGTCTTGGAGCACTGCCAGCGGGTGTCATAAATTGAATCCCAAACACAGCATCAGCAGGAAAGCGTCCCTTTCCTTCTCCAGTATACCTAGTTTGATTAAAATCAACTCCAGTTTTGACCAATATTTCTTTCAAAAAACTTTGATATCCTGACGTAAATTTTTTCGGATAAAAAGCGTTGTGGCCGCCGATGGTCTTATCAGCATCAGTTATTTTCCACTTACCATTTACTTTTGAAGGCGTCCAGATAACTACTCTATTAAAATAAATGTAAATTCCATCCTCAGACTCTCTATGTTTTCCTAATAAAACAAATGGTTTATCGTTGCTAATTCTATACCAAACTTCATGAAAAAAATCCTTCGGTCTTTTTTTAATTTGTCCCCACGACAAACCAACACTACCAACGCTGTTATGTTCTTCGGCACTAACTGTTAGATTTCTATTCATTACTATAAAAAATTCTCCCGTCTAACTATTTAGGGAAGGTAACACGGAGGGAGGGGGAGTCGAACCCCCAAGGGCTTTAACACCTCAACTGTTTTCAAGACAGGTTCCGTCGCCAATCGGATTGCCCCTCCAATAAATCAACGACGACTACACCAGTAGGCATCGTTGGGTTTGTCGGCACAAATCCAAACGTTTGTGCCTGTGTTGTTCCAGTGGCGGATTACTCCTGCAACAATGAAACAGTTAGTGACAAGATAAGTGAGAAGTATAACAGTCCGTAGACCAGATATAATATTGGCTTCTTTGTCATTTCTTCCTTCCTTTCTGCCAAGAGCATAACTCCACAACCGCCACGACTTTCGTAGCAGTGGTTTCATCGATCATCCTCTGCCCGATTCTCACTGTAGTAAGCATCAAAAGCTCCAGCAGGATAACGCTTACCCAGTTTGGTGATGTTGGTGTCAAGAACTTCTTCCATAGACACACCCAATGCTTGAGTTGCTTGGGCAACATACCACATCAGATCACCGAGTTCAATGATCAAATGCTCACGGTTGTCTTCATTCCACGGTTTACCTTGGAAGACCATCTTCTTAATGATCTCCAGGAACTCACCGCCTTCGGCATTGATGCCAACGCCAGCAGTAAGAAGCCGCTCAATGTTAGCGCCCTTGCCATCGAGTTCTACCATACGATCAGACAGGGCAACAAAATCTCTTGAAGCATCAGACGTTACGGTGTCAACGAACTTTTCATACTTAGAAAATTCAATAGTCATAATTAAGTCCAATCAGAAAATTTATTCAAACGGTTTTGTTTAGCGGCAGTCTCAAACTGCTCATAGGTATCTTCTTCAGCAGCATCGAGGATAGACTCAGTTGCTTCAGAATCGTCAACATTATAGAGCTTCATCTTCGCTCTGTCAATACCAACAGTAAATCTCTTGTAGAAGGAGAGATCATTATATCTGTTCTTGAGTTGCTTGACCATGATCCTACCAGATTGTTCAAGTTCCTCAGTAGAGATAAGAGCAAGCATAAGGTCAGCAGTAGCGGGAAGCCCAAAAGACTCACTGGTGTCGGTAAGATCAATATCACTATTGCCATACCCACTCCTAGTAGTTTGAGTAGCAGAAACAACTGGAACGTCGTGCTCAACAGCAAGACCACGAAGTTCCTCTGCAATTGCTTTAACATAAGTGTATGAGTTGACAATGTGTCCCTTATAACGAGACGAGGCACATATATTTAAGTAGTCAATAAAGATAATATCAGGTTTGAAATATTTCTTTAGACTCAACTCATTTAGTAATGCTTTGAAGTGTCCGGCATGTGCTGCAGCAGTAGGATATTCTTTGATAATCAGTCTGCCTTGAGACTTCTTAGCAAGTTCATTAACTCTGCTGGTGAAGATTGCTTCTGGGATTGAGGAGATATCCTTGATATTTACATCCAGAAGATTGGCATCAATACGTTCAGCAATCTTCTCCTCCGCCATCTCACAGGTGATGTATAAAACATTGTATCCCTGTGACAAACAAGAGGCAGCATGGTCACACATAGCAAGAGACTTACCAACACCAGTTCCTGCTAAGATAATGTTAAGTGTCTTCTTAGGAATACCACCCTTTGTGATAGTATTTAACTTATCAATGTGGAAAGGAATCTTATCTTCTTCTAGATGATAGAAATCATATCGTTCATTAGCATTCTCGAAGTAGTCATGACCTACATGTTCGTCGAACGATACTGCCAAGGCCTCTTGGAGTATGCTGGGGATCGCATCCTTTGATACTTTCTCTTCACCTCCATCCGCAATCTTGATGGATTCGAGTAAAGCGAGATAGATTGCTCTGTCTTTACACCACTTTTCAGTGGAGTCAAGGAGCCATCCATACTCAACAGGATCATCCGTGAACGCCTTGATGGTCTTAACAGAATCTTGATAAGTTTGTTCGTCAAGGTCTTTCCTACCCTGAAGGTTGATAACAACAACCTCTGCAGTAGGCGGCATGTTGTATTTACTAGCGAAATCCCACACCTCCTCATAGATAATTTTTTCATGGTTTGATTCGAAATAGTCTGGTTTTACAAACGGGACTACTTTTCTGTAGTAATCTTCATTACAAAACAGATTCCTCAGAATAGTAGTCTCAATTCTCTCCATCAATAGTTTCCTCCTCTCCAGTGCCGTACAACATTTCTTGCTTTACTATTTCATCGATAGCTTCTAAAACCTCTTGGGTAAAGAACTGTTCTGGTTCTTGTAAGATTGTCTTACCATAATACTTTTTGCCATCGATTTCAAAACGTGTACCAGACTTGCCCCACACGCCTGCTCTCACGGCATACTCTTCAAGACCATAATACTTATCCAGTCCACGATTGTCGAAGAACAGGCGAGTTTCTACCTGAGAGTTCTCTCTTGTCAGACGAGACTTCTTAGCCTTGCAGCGGATAATGTTTCCGACTTGATCCGTTCCATCTTTTTCCTTTCTCTTTCCGAGAAATATGACTGTGCTAGCAGAATACTTGAGTCCACTGCCTCCTCCCATTTCCTCTTCAGGATACATAGCACCGATTTTGTCATAGGTATGATTGGTAAAGATCATTGGTACATTAGCCTTGCCACACTTGAGTGTCAAGACCCGGAAAGCTCCTTTGATGAGCTGAGTCTTGGTCATGTCACGTTTCTCAACGCCTGCTGCCATGTCAGTCATCTCTTTAGTTGTGGAGAGCATCCCCAAAGAGTCTAGCACAAACAGCATGGGTTTACGATCTTCTTTAGGAACATCTAAGTATTTGTCTAGGATCCTGACCGCCTCTGTCCTGAACTCTTCAATAGTAGCGACAGGGAAGATAATCATACGGCGAGAGTCAATACCACGACTCTCAATCATATCCCTAGAAATAGCAGACTCAGATTCAAAGTAAACCACACCAGCTTCAGGATCAGTATCAAGGAAATTACGTACCACACTGAGAGCATAAAAAGTTTTACCGGTGCCAGAGGGTCCCGCAAGAGCGGTGATTTTATTGGAAGGAAGACCTCCAAAAATCGAACCACTAACCACGGCATTAAAGAGGTAAGAGCCCGTATCAATATAACCTGAGACATCACCAGCAGCAACACCTTCGCTAACAAAACCAGCGTATTCATTTTTGCTGTCCTTGATTACTTGTGAAAGAAAATCCATATTAAAAGAATGAGTTAAGTGATACTTTACGTTCTGTCTGCCACCCAATAGCGTCTAGAACTTTACGAAGTGGTTCAAGAAAAGACTTCTCGAACTGGGTCTTGTAGTCAACATACTTCTCAAGATTTAATTCTTTTGGAATCTCTTGGAAGAAAGCAATGACATTCTCCTTGATTGGGTTAGGAGTTTTAAGATAGATAAACTTGATCTTCTCGCCCTCTTGGATGAGCTGATACTTATTATCTAATTTGTTTTTCTTAATGTAGTGATTGTAAAGCAGGGCTCCTCTCACTTGGATAGGAACAGAAGCTTCTTTAGTGTATATTGTATGATGGTTTCCGTACTTTGTCAATCCGTTACACCCACGAGGGAAAGCAACGTTAGTATATTCTTGCTCTGTGGTTTCTTTCTTCACCTTCTTAATAAACGAGAAGATAGCATCGTTATCTTGAGTCAAGATAATGTCAAAGGCATCCTTAAGTTTATTACGGAAGAACTGAGGAGTGGATGAACGTTGGGTGTCCATACCACAGATCTTCATCTTTGGTTTATTGTAACGGACGCCTTCACTATCCCATACGTTGAGAACATAACGCTTCTTCGCTTTCCAGAATCCACGTTCAGCAATGTTCTCTCGCTTCATCTTCATCTTCTGGTCATACGCCGATACATAATCAGCAAGCTTCTGGTAACTGTTCTCGATAAACGGTTCCAACTTCTCCTGAGAGATCGTATCCAGAATGTTAACAATCTTGATCTTATCACCAGCAAGATGACTATAAAATTTATCAACAAGAGGTCCCAAATTAAGATAGATTGAATCGGTGTCAGCGGCGATAACATAATCGACTTCCTCCGTTTGCAATATCTTATTTAGATATTGGTTAATATCATTTGCCACCCACTGGATAGAGAGTTGACCGCCCAAGGTAATTGCCTCAGCAATGTCCAGGCGATAGTAACGGAAGTGTTCGTTACCGATAGCACCATAAGCAGAGTTTAGCTGAATCTTACGTGCCATCTGAATGTTATTACATCGAGCAATCTCTTTCTTCAAAGCAGGGGTAGGAGTCTTCTCATACTGCTGCTTCGCTTCCAGCATCTTCTTTTTATAGATGGTCCGTTCGTTGTAGATCTTCTCCATCAGTTCGGGCAGGAACCCCCTGAAGGTAGTGTCATAGAACGTGCCGTTAGCACACACTGTCTGCCCCCGTAGGTCGCTCAGATCCAGTTCCTTGGACAGAAGACGGTCTACGTTAGCGGACGGGTGCTTGTGGGGCATAAGAGTCTCTGGCGAGATGTTGTACTGCATGATCAGGTGAGGGTACAGACTATTCAAGTCAAAATTCACCACCCAGTCATATAGACCAGGAACAGGTTCCTTCACATAGGCACCAGCATACTTCTCACTCTTAACAGCACTTTCTTTCTTAGGAGGAATGACAATGTTCTGCTTAGAGAGGTAAACATAGATGATGTTATCCCACATACGAACCTGAGAATACACATCCTCAAAGTTGACCTTGGCATCGTATGCCATGCTGACAGCAAGCTCTAGCAACTTCATCTTGTCATCCAACTGATCAACCAGTCGAACGTCATGGATGTTGTACTCGATAAACTTCTGCCAGTTGTTGGTATAGAACTCCTTAAAAGTGTCATACTCACTGTGATCTAGTTTGTTGGCACCCAGTTCTACCTCACAGATATAGTCCAGACGATAAGATGCCTGGTTGGTGTAGGTAAACTTCTTGTACAGTTCTAGGTAATCAAGCGTGGCAATACCAGAAATATCATAAGCAATCTCTTTCTTACCTTTAATATAGATTTCACGACGGAGCACAGCTTTCCAGGGAGACAACATCCGTGCTTCTTTCTCCCCAAGGATACGTTCGATCCGATGAAGAATGTATGGCATATCAAACAACTGGACGTTCCACCCAGTGATGATGTCAGGATAATCAGATGCCCACCAGTTAATGAAAGCTTTCAGCAATCCAACCTCGGTGTCAAAGTGCATGTAAGTAACCCTAGGATCATCATTGTCAAATGGTTTGGCACCAAAAACAATGATGTTCCCAGAGGAACTATCTTTAATACTGATAGCAAGTATTTCCTGATCAGCAGACTGAATATCAGGAAACCCATTCTCAGCAGCAGTCTCGATATCAATGTTGAACACACGGATATCTTTCATGTCATAGTCAATATAATCTTCAGAATACTCTCGGAGAATATATTGATTGATGAACCTAGTCTGTCCATATACAGGGAAGTCTTCTAGTTCCTTGTACTTGTCAATAAAATCCTTGGCATCACGAATACTTCCCATGGGGACAGAGCGTACAGGTTTACCATCCAGAGTCTTAGCTTCTACAGAAGCATTACCCGTGTCACCAACATACAAAACGGGGTTGAACTTCACCTTGTCCGTAAACCTTTTACCGTGCTCTACACCCCGGACGAGGATGCTGTTGCCGGACTGTTGGACACTGGTGTAGAACTTCATTCTGTTTCTTTCTTTCGGTTGGAGTGGTAAAGGGAAGCTAGAGCATCATCAACATCAGAAGTGATACTAACATCCGAAGAACGAATGTAGATCTCTCTGTTCCCAGAGAAGGGAGGGAATACGGAAAGAACTGTACCTTTTCCGGCGCCCAACTGCTCAAGCGAGTACGGATATTTTAGCACACAATCGGGATCACCCCACTCGGATTCTGGAATTGTTTCAATTTCAGAAACAACCCAGAACCCATCAAGTCTAAAGATTTGAATCATCCCATTGTTACTCCAGCTACAGAAACATCCGAAGCCCAGATACTCTTAGTCTCTGGTTTTGGATTCTTAGCTTCTTCGATTCTCTTTTCCGCTGCCTCTACCTTAGCTTCATACGCTTTTCTAAGACTCTCTTCTGGTTCACCAATGGTTAGAACAGAATCATACGGAATCTTATACTGATACTCAGAAGAGAAAGGCATCCACCTAGTAAACTGGACTTGTACTTCTTTAGATGGTTCATCAGTTGGTTTTGAAACCAGATCAAGTTTAAAAGGATGTGCCATCATTAGACAAACACCACGCTTGTCTTCGCCCTCTCCTTTAAAAACCTCTTGGAGATTAGTAACTACTGTTTCTCCAGTCATCAACATAACTACACTTGGTTTCATTCTTCAATCTCCTGTTGTTCTTGATTCATAGAAGCTGTTGCTCTCTCTGCCCACACGGGATCAAAGGGGCTAACTACTTCAATATATTTTTCTTTGATGAAGTTCTTTGGTTCGGCAATATGCCTACATCCTCCAAATCCCAGACGGATTTCATTATCCTGAATATAAGGATTGTACGCAGAGAATCTAATATTTGTCTTACCCTCTTCGTCAACTTGATTTTCCAGGAGGAAAGGATAAGACATCAGGAAACAAAGAGACTCTCCATCAGGTGACTTTAGTTCGCTTAGTCTAGTAATGATACTAGTATTGTCAGTCAAAACAACAACTTTAATGTCCATAGTTATCACAAAGAATAATTAGAGTATACCATAAAAATACGAAGGGGGCAAGTGCCCCCTGTATAATTTATTCTGTTAAGAGTTGGGGTGACGAACCACCAATTTCGTAAACGGTTTTCTTTTGGTGTTCCGGAATAATTTTTTCCAGAGAAATTAGAAGTAGACCGTCCTCAAAACTTACGTCTTGGATTCTTACGTCATCTGCTAACTGCCACGAATGATTAAAGGATCGTTTAGATAATCCTTTGTGGAGATACTGGACTTCAGAATCTCGGTCTTGAACTTTGGAGGTAACTTTGAGAATGTTTGATTCAGAAGAAACTTCAATCTCCTCTGCTTTAAAGCCCGCCAAAGCGATTTCAATTTCATAATTGGAATTGTCTCTCTTTAGAATATTATACGGAGGATAATTGGTAGTTTTTGTACTCAATGTATCCAAAGCGGAAAGCATTGAGTCGATACCAATTCCGTAAGGATACAATGTATCCCAGCTGTATTTATTCATGGTTGTCTCCTTGTATAAGCGAGTAACTTTGTATGGACCCCGAAGGCATCCAATACTATTTAAACGCAATTACAAAATAGAGACTAGTGAGAAGACCGAACTTTTTTATACGGACATCAGTATAGTATAACCCATTCTCCTCACCCAATCTAAGTGTGCCTTACCCCAAGGTACGGTCATCCACTCAGTCTTGTTATCTTTAAGGAGCATGAGTTTTACTGTTCGATTCATAACGTCTATTTTTTTCTACCGATATTGTACTTACTTTCTAACGTCCACTTATCTTTATCTTTAAAAGATAACACTTTGATCTGCGTTAGAGGAGCAATGTCTACAATTTTTTCAGGATAGATAACTGAAATGAGTCCCCAGTCAGACAACAGCTGAATGATCCTATTTCTACGTTGAATGTCATTCAAAGAAAAATTTGTTGCCTTACCATCAAGAGCAAACAGTTCTTTAAAATGTACAATATAATAACGTCCTTGCTTGTGGAGAATGTGGCAAGACTGATAGATTTTTTTCTCTCTACGTGATGCCACCCCAATACGGGTTAGTGTTTCTCTTACTTTAAGGAAATCATCTGGTTGATTCAAAGAGATCTCAACCATATCTGATTGCTGCCACTGGATATCAATGTCAGTTGTCATAACATTCCGCCTTTATTCAATGCTTTTCTTATACTTTCTAGTTGCTCGTTAGTTAAAATATCTAGAGCTTTCAAAGCTTTATCATGGTTATAACCATAATATTCTTTAACTAGATCAAGATGATCCAGTGTTTGCTTTTTAACCCACGGAGTAAATCTTTTCCGTGGCTTCAAAGTATTTATAAGAAAATCATATTGAAGACGTTTATCTAAATGAGAGTTCTTATTCATCTCGTTGGCAAATAGGATAGCGTCCTTGTGCCCAGACAAACATTTATTTACAATGAAAGGAGGATAACTCTTCTCTGTAGAAGGATCATCCTCAATAATATTCTCTTTAGACTGGTTGATAGATTTCATCCAGTCATTAAGTTCTACTCGTTTTTTCTCCATTCTTTTCCCATTAGAAGACGGCAGTCACAGAAACAACTTTAGCGTGAGGGTTACGAGCAAGGGCAGTCTCCCTTGCCTCTTCGTAGTTACGAGCGTGGACAATCTCTTCAAAGATTTTGCCAGCAACGTAGAGTTTAACTTGAACTTTCATTTGTCTGATAGTTGGTTAGGACGAGTTCTGTTCGACTCGCTTGATCTATATTATAAGTCCCCACGGACCTCATGGTGTAAGTATGTGCAAATTCTCCAACTGTCCACCCCTCGAACCGATCTAGAATCATTTGCGACGAGTTGTAAGATATAAGTTGAGGACCGACAAAACGATCACAGTCGCCAGCAAAGGAGTCGTGATCAAATCCTTTGTGCATACTTCCCCTTCTACCATAAAGATTAGATCCGATGTCGTAGGGGGGATCGAGATAAGTGAAGACGGATCTATCGTCGGTGAGGAGCTCTTCATAAGATAAATTAGTAATTTTCCAATTAACAATTAGTTTTTGGTACTCGGGCAGTCGGTCGATTCCTGCCATTGAGAAGTTGCTGTCGCTTGCTTGCTTGGAGAAAGAACTGGATTCTGTAAGACCAGAGAAAGAACACTTATTAACCACATAGAAGGAAACAGCACGGTGGAAATCTTTAGTGTCTTCCACAGGTCGCTCCAGATATTCTTTTGCACTATCAAACAAAGTTCGCGCAGATCCAGGATCGATATGTCTTTGTTTGAGTTGGACGAGTTCATCTCTAAGTGCTTGTCCATGGTCCTGAAGTTCTCGCCAGAAGTTATAAAGAGGTTCGTAAAGATCGTTGACCCAGATATTCAAATGAGGATACCGCTTGGAGATCTCCAAGGCAACGCTACCGCCCCCTAGGAAGGGTTCCCGGTACTCCTTATACCCCTTCAAGTCCGGGACGTACTGGAGGAGTTTTGAGAGTGCTCTGGACTTGCCGCCTGGGTAGCGAAGCGGGGTCTTCAGGGATTTGATAGTCTGGGGCATTGTACTTCAGGTATTCACGAAAGATATGTTTCATCTCCCTCTCTGTCATACCACAATGAGCGGCAGCATTAGGAAGGTTCATTGTAGCATGAAAGAGAGCTTCGTTTGCTTCTTTAACATTCTCTGGCGTAGTTTTAACTTTACTCATACTTCACCAGCATATTCAAAATCTTCAATAGAAGATACAGGAACTTCATGTTCATTTGCAATAAGATACCAATGCTCACCATCTCGTTCTCCAAGATACTTCATTTGGTCTTCATCAAAAACATGCTCACGCATTGCTGCTTGGATCTTAAGGTGGATAAGATCTGATTTAGAGGGAACAGATAAGGTCATACGATTAACTTCTTAGAGGGGGATTTAATAATAGAAAACATTTCAGTATATTGTTCTTCAATTTCTGGTTGAGTCTCGGCAATATAAACTACATATCCTTTAGCTACATTAATGTCTTCGTTCTTTCCTTTGAACAAAGGAGACCAAGGAGCAAACCCAATGTTACCTTGTCCTGTAGGAACACCAACAATAGGATTTTGAATGGTTATCACATCAGTGCCATCCTCAATAAGGTCGGCAATAACATCTTCACCAGACCACATACGAATTAGTTTAACGTTCATTTGAATTCACAACTCATCATAATTTCAATAAGACATGCCAAAAGATTGATTTCCTGGTCAGGAACAACCTCAATGTCCCTACTGTATTTGGCAATACAAAGAACAAGCTCAGGAATAGAGCTCTTCTTCATGACAGACTCCTGTGCCAGAGAATCATAGATCCTACGGAAGACAAGAGAAATATCATTGTTCACGTTTTCCACAACCCAGCGGCGAACAGTGGTAAACTCTCGGTTCTTCAAAGCTGTAGAAAGAGAACCAATATTAAGGTCACCTACCTCAGCAAGAACAGAAGTGTCCAACGTACCAGAGGAACTGTAACGCTGCACTTCATTGATCAAACGACGCCAGTCTGGATAATACCTCTGTACCACCTTAACCAGAACCTTCTGATCAAACTCCACTCCCTTCTCTTTCAGGATATCCTGAAGGCGATTAAAGAACTGAAACTGTAGCTGTTGGACTTCTTCTTTCCTAATGCTGAAGTCAACTACGGTACAACGGGAATGGATAGGTTCCATAATCCTGTTAGGGAAGTTACATGTAAGAATGAACCTACAGTTACCACTAAACTTCTCCATGGCATGACGAAGAGACATCTGTACAGTCTCAGATGTATTGTCTGCCTCATCAATGATGACGACCTTATGCTTAGCAGTATCAGATAGTCCGACAGTTGTAGCAAACTGAGAGATCTTAGTACGAAGAGTATCGATCAAACGACCTTCATCAGAACCATTGATCTCCATAACAGTTGCTCCTAGTTCCTCACACAAAGCACGAGCAACGGTTGTTTTACCAACTCCTGCAGAACCACAGAGCATAAGGTGAGGAATCTCACCCTGCTCAAGGAACGACTGAAAATGTGTTTTGCTGGATTGAGGTAAAATACAATCGCTAACCTGTTGAGGACGATACTCTTCTACCCACAAAAAATTCTTCTTCTTCATTCGTTATCAGGTTCAACAGCAATATAGTATACAAGGTCAAGAGTAGTGTGCTTCCAGCGAGTAATCACACCGTCAGTAATTGAAACATCATAGTCACCAGGCATAGGACGAATGTTTTCAATTGCCATATTCACACTGGTCTTTGCCGACGAAGATCCAGAAAGACTGAGACTGTAAGTATTGTTAGTCTCATTCTCAGGATCAAATGCCGTAAGAATTATTCCCTCATCATCAGACTCAATCCGGAGATTAGTCAGCTGATAGATACCAGATGCTTTGTAGATAGAAGAAAGATCAGAAGAAGTAATCCGGAATTCCATCACAACATCTTCTTCAGGAAAACGAACACGTTGACCAGGGGAAGCTTCTTCTACGATAGCAGGATCCGAGAAGAAATACTTAGCGCTACGCTTACCAGTTTGACTACGAATCTTTACAAACTCATCGTTAGCAAACTCCAAGGTAGGTGCTTTCTCGAATAACATCAGTCCATTGAGAAACTGAGACAGCTCATAGACAGCAAAGGTACGAGGGAATTTTTCTTCACACTCATACTCAGCAATAATGTTTTGCCCAATGCTTCGGCTGTTGAGAAGGTTACCCTTCCGAACCATGATAGATTTGTTGACGTTTTCGAAGTTCTTAAGAACCTCAATTGTTTGAGTAGTTACGTTCACAGTGCTCATTGATTATAGGTATCAAAGTTAGAGGATTTGTAGTGTCCATCGAAATGGAGTAGAAGCATAGCATAGTGGATAACCTTTAGCAAGTCACGTTTGTTCTTGCCATCCTTATCGCCGTAGCGACTGCCATACTTCAAGATGTTTGCTTGGCAGAAACCAGAAGCTAAATCTTTTGCTGCCATCAAATCAATAGTTTGTACACCCTTAAACTCATGCTCATCAGATGCATAGTGACCACGATAAGTGCCGCTCACATATTCACGAATGTCTTTGAGGATTTCTTCCTCGTCATATTTCCACTGGTGTTCCATCAAGCCTCCATAATCATAACTAGATCATCATGATAGCACTCTTTGATAGTGCCGTCAAGATCTTGTACAAACAAAGTGAACTTATGTCCCCCTTTAATCTTCACGATTTCACCGGACTTAAGACGTGCCAGAGCTCCCACCCATCCATGAAACTCTTCACGAAGGTTGGATTGGGTATCTGTATGTGCCATAGTTGCCAATGTAGTAAAGGAACTTGTTGATGTTTGGTTCTTCATTTAAAAGAGATCGGATACATTCTTGGTAGCTCTCCCAGTCTTCTTGAACGTCGTGTCCAAGAGTAATGGACACGACGGTTGGTTGTCTTTCAGTCATTCACCACCTCAGGAAAGTTCTCGTTACGAATCTCTTGGATAACATCAACATCCAGTTTGGTGTAAAGATCCCAGAACACTTCCTTCACCTCATCATCGAAACGATTAATACAGGACTTGATTGCTTTCTCTTTCTTACCAAAGATGCTGAAAGCACGGATGATATGGACAAGGCGACGAGTAGAAATTACTTCATCAATGCCACCATCCTTGAAAGTCTTACGGATAATGTCTGCCCAATCAACCAAAGACTTACAGAACTCACGATCTTCGATGCCAAGATCCAGAGCGATACCCTCAACAATCTTTAGTTCAGTAGAAGCAGTAGGATAGTCTTGCTCGATAGTGAGAGCAAAGCGCTCAAGGAAAGCTTCGTTGAGAACATTGGTGCCGATGAAGCGTCCGTCATCAGAACCCTTGCCCTTAGTGTTGGCAGTAGCGATCACATTGAAACCAGCAGCAGGTTGGATATACTGACCGGTCTTCTTTAGGAAGATTCCTTTACCTTCAAGGATGGACTGGAGACAAAGAATCTTATTAGATGCAAGGTCCACTTCATCCAGAAGCAGGATTGCCCCACGGCGGAGGGCTTCGATGACAGGACCGTCATGCCATGCCGTCTCGCCATTAACAAGGCGGAACCCACCAATAAGGTCGTCTTCATCGGTTTCAATGGTAATGTTTACACGAATGAGTTCACGGTTGAGAGCAGCACAAGCTTGCTCAACACCGAAGGTCTTACCATTACCAGACATACCAGTAATGAAGGTAGGATAAAAAATACGTGATTGAATGATCTTCTTGAGATCAGTATAGTTACCAAAAGGAACAAAGGTCTGATCTTTCTCAGGAACCAGAGAACGAGTGATAGAAGCGAACGATTGTTCCATTTGTTCCCGTGCTTCGGAAACAGTCAAGTTCCACTTACCACGACTAGTCTTGTATTGCTCAAGTTTCTTGGTCACGGTCTGATAGCTGGTGTTGTTCATAGCACACCAACCCTTGACATCAGCAGAGGAAATGTCAGTGCCGTAGAGTTCGGTTAGGGAGGTCAGAATGTAGTTAGCAGAGAGTGCCATGGGTGTTTGTTGTTGATGTAGTTAGTATAGGGCAGGATGATCGGATTTTTTCCGATGATGGTCCAGTTTTTCAGCTGACCACCGAAGCAAAGGAAGACAAGATTTTTTTGTTCGTTGTCTTAGATTTTAGCATAGTTTTAAATGCTCTAGTAATTTGTGCTTTGGAAGCCTCACTTTCCACCTCAAAGTCATTATTAGAAGAGAGACTACTGTTAGCCATGTAATAGATGGAATCATAACCAACGTTGTTGAACTCCCATGATTTTTCTTTCCTCCACTTCTTCATGATGTTATCAGGAACATATTGACCAGATGTAGCATAGCGACGGAAGGCAGAAGTAAAATCACCAGTGGTGCCAATACGGAATCCAACCAAGTTAACTTCAGGAAAATTGTCTTTGAGGTTTTGAATTAGTGCTTGAGTAGCACCGAAGTAGTTATCCGAGATAGCGTAAGTTTTACCAAGTTTACGATCACGTAGTTGATTGCCATCATCAAGAGTTCGAACACCAAAGTATTCGCTATTAGTACGCTCAACTTTCACACTATACTGACAACCAGCAGATTCACCATCAGTCAAGATGCATACTGTAGTTTTCTGAGAACCGGTCTTCTTATTGAAATAAGGAATAATTTCATGAAGAGTGAGAATAGCATCGTTCAAAGGAGTACCACTCAGATCACAACCGACAGGTATAGTGTACTTGTCATAGAAATATCTACGACCAAAGTAGTAAGCAAAACGGTAGAGATTAAGAATAGCTTTCTCAAAATCTTTGGGGTTAGCAGAAGAAGAAACAAAGTTGAGCAGACTGGTTCGCTGGTGAATACCAAGTTTCAAGTGCTCACGAACACTTTTTTCTTTAGTGTATTCATACTCAGGATTAATCAAACAGTTATTCCACTCATAGGTAAAGGCATACAGTTCAAAAGGAATCTGAACCTTACGGCAGAACCACATAAGATTAATCAGCTGCTTAACGGTAGATTCAATAATCTGAGTCATAGAACCAGACCAGTCAAGAATAAAAATCATACCGTGGTTCTTACCGTCAGGCAGAACAGTCACTTTCTTGAACAGGTCATCATTGTACTTATAAGTATGTAGCTTCGAAGTATCAAGAACACCAGTCTTAGATGTTGCTGCCCTTGCATAAGCATCAGCAGACTTCTTACACTCAAACTCTTTTACCAAATAGTTTACTTCCTTCTGAGCATTTGATTTAAACTGACGGAACTCTTCATCAGCATTTTGGAAGATGTCATCTCCACGACATTCTACATTCTGTTTCCAGCAGGATTCAATATAGTTGTGTAAGTCATTGAAAGAAACAATGATCTCATCAATATTATTTTTCCCACGTTCTACATACTCAGAACCATTAGACCAAGAAGTTTTATTATTGAGTCTCTCAGCATTTTGATCAAATGCTTTCTGAGTTTCAGAACGTTCTTCACCAGGACCAGAAGCACTTCCACCCCCTTGCCGAGATTGATTGCCAACGGGAGCATCTTCATTGGCATTACTTTCCTCGTTGGCATTTCCGTTGGCATTCTCACCTTGTTCCTGAGAGGGAACATTCTGGGTTGTGTCACCACCGCTGCCAGTGGATTGTTCCTGAGCGGGAGCATCATCAACCTTCTCTTCTTTCTTCCGTTTGATGAAATCATCCAGCAAACGAACAATAACAGTAACGTCAGCAAAAGTTTCTGCTTCTTCGATCATAAAGAGAAAGTGCTTCTCGTCATCTTGAAAAGGAACGAGAGCAAAAGCACCAATCTTAAAGTGAAGGTTAAGACGGTCAAGCAAACTCATCTCTCTAATATCCTTGTCTTTAATATCAAAGAAATCTACTTCATTAAGCTCAGTATATCCTTTGAAGAAATCCCGAGCAAGACCAGGATAACGACGCTTGATCATCTTCTCAATTCGAGCATCCTCAACCACGTTGTAGTAATCCATGGGGATACTACTGTCCCACTGATCACGGTCTGCTGGAGTGTAGAGAGCGTGACCGACTTCATGTCCTACCAACAGATCGTAGACGGTCTCACTTGCTTTATCCCACAGAGGCAGAGTGAGTACCCGAGTGTCTACGTTAAAAGAAGCTGTGCTGACCTTACGGTTCTCAACCACAAGGTTCTCGGTGGCAAGCAGGCGGGCGAGGTTGCCCTTGATCTCTTGGTTATACATGGGTTGTTTCGCTGATGTAGATACTATAAGACCCCCGACGCTTGCCGGAGGTCTTAAGGTGACAGTTCTTCAAGTGTCTGAGGGCTTGCTTCCTTGCTTTGAGTCTCCCCTTACAAGTGCCCTTACCGTTCTTGTCTTTACCAGAGTTGTGTTGCCAGTTGGGTGTCATTGTCCTGTGTATGCTACACAGTATGTATACCACAAAATCAGGTCTCTGTCAACACACTGTAGTTCTTTACTTTCTCAAACGTATATGTCTTATCAAACTTATCGTTCATAGACTCACGGTGACTGATAACAAAGACGTTAGTTTTATCGTCAAAGTTTCTCAGAATCCAACCGAGTTCACTACCACCTTGCTGGTCAAGAGACCCATCAAAGATTTCATCTAAGATAAGGAGATTAGTATCCACGCTATTCTTGAGCTTAGCAACAGAGCGCCAAGTAAGCAGAAGAGCGATATCGATACGAGCTTTCTCTCCTTCGCTGAAGGATTCGTAAGAAAAGACATCCCTGAATCTTGATTTGATGGTTTCTTCAAAGTTCTCGTCCAAACTAAAGTCAACATAGAAGTCCATGTTCTGAAGATATTGAGCAATAAGTTTGTTCATCACAGGCAAATACTTCTTGATGATACGTGATTTAATACCACTATCTTTAAGAAGCTGTGATGCTGTGAGTAAACAATCCATCTCTTCTTTAGAACTGACATACTCTTTCTCCATATTCTGGAGTTGAGAGTTGAAGTAGTTTAGCGTCTCAGATGCCTCATTTGTCTCCGTCTTAAGATTTCTTAAAGATTTCAGTTCGGATTCAATCTGAGTGATCTCTGCCTTATTGTGATCTTCAGACTTATGATTAACAGCAAGATCTGTAGTGAGTTCACTTATCTTGTCCGTGAGAGCAAACATATGTTTCTCTCTTTCTTCATATCGTAATACTTCTTTCTGGACTTCAATCATCTCTGCCTTAAGATCATTGACAGAAGAAATAATACTAGAGAGTTTTTCCTTCTTAATATTCTCAGATATTTCCTGGGAACATGTAGGACATGAAGTATTGTCAGTAAAGAAGTTATGTTGATCCTTATACTGAGAAACTTTTAGTTCAATGTTTCCCTTCTGCTTGAGAACTTTTACTCTCTCATTTTTATCCTTAGAATACACAGCAATACTTTTGTTAACATCTTCAAGATTCATTAACAGAGCAGCTGTTTTGTTCTTGAGATCAATCTTTTCTTTTTCTAGAAAGTCAAGCTTCTCTTCTTTGCCTTTGATATCAGTCTCGTTTCTACGTTCAATATCGTTGATATACTTTTCTTGTAGATCTTTCTTCTCTTTCAAGATGTCGATCTGATAATCTAGATTACGAATCTCACTGTTACCGATCTTGATTTTTTCCTTGAGGTTTTGATTCATCACAGAAAAGATCTGGATGTCAAGGATGTCTTCGATGATCTCACGACGAGATGCAACAGGCAACCTCATAAAAGGAACAAAGGTACTGCTGCCCAGCACAACAATCTGAGTGAAAGATTTATAGTTCATTTTGAGCACGTTCTGCTCAAAATTCTTCTGCTGATCTACAACCGTAGACTCTTGATTCCAAAGGTTACCGTTGTGATAGATCTCAAACTTAGCTGGTTTGATACCCCTAACCACTTTGTACTGATCTTTACCAATACAAAATTCAATCTCCACAAGACAATCTTTTTCATTGATACTATTAACAAGCATAGGCTTGTTAATTTTACGAAAAGGTTTTCCGAACAACGAAAAGGTAAGAGCATCCAGAATAGTGCTTTTACCAGCTCCGTTCTTACCCACAATAAGATTGGTCTTATCATTATTTAGAGAAACCTCTGTAAAAACATTTCCCGTAGAAAGAAAGTTCTTCCAGCGAATCTTTTCAAATATGATCATGTTAAATCTTCCGGTGGTATCAACAGGGTATCACCCGTTATTATAGCATACTTCTGATCTCTGTCTTCACAGGCACCCAGAATGACATCAGCCTCAATCTCATAGACCTGCATCTCAGGGTAGTCTGGAATATCTTCAATCATCAAATAATATCTCTCAGCATCATCTTCGTTCTCAAACAGAGGAATGATGTGATCCCCAAAATCATCTAGGACGGAGAACACACCTTCTGGTTTATCTTTGAGAGTGAGGATATACATTAGATAACTTCACAGCTTTCAATATATAGGGTGTTTAATAAGTTTTTTAATTTTTGTTTGTCTACTGTTAGCTCGACTTCATCAACGTATTCACTGAGAAGTGTCATAGTATCTTTAATCTCAATGTCATCATCAACACCTTCATCTGATCCGACAAGACTTTCAATGATCTTAATTTCATGAACACCAGTGTCATACAGTTTGTCAATTACTTTTTCAAACTGTAGGTAGTCTTTTTTCTCTTCTACAATGACTTTGACAAAACAGTCTTTGTATAGATCGTAATCGATTTCTTGATGCTCTGTATCGTTGTAGTAAAGCTTCTGGAAAATCTCATATGGATTGTTGATAGGAGTGAGACGATTGGTCTCAGTATCGTAGATATGAAAACCACGAGTATCCTTGTAATCATTCCAGAACATTTGATATGGGTTACCAAGATACTGGATGTTACCTTTCTTAGAACGATGATGGAAATGACCCGACCATACACGATCAAATTTTTTGAATGGTGCTGGATCCATACCATGATCCATTCTCATCCCAGGTGTCACCTCAAATCCCGTGAGTTCAAGATGTCCACATACAATGTCTGCGTCACTGTCTTCAATCGTTCGAAGAATTTCCTCTTTATTCTCGCTATTGATCCAAGGGAGCATGAGGAATTGTTTGCTTCCAAGTCTGATGTGTTCTGGTCTGGAGTAGATTCTGATGTTTTCATATTGCTCTAACAGTAACTCGGGTGAATTAATCCTATTAGTATTTTTATAATAAGTACAATGATTACCGATAAGCATATGCACTTTGTAATCTTTTAGCTTATCAAAGTAGTTTACCTTGGCACGTTGGAACGTATTGAAATCCATTGACTTACGATTGTCAAAGGTATCTCCTAAATCAATAATAGTTTCTACTCCATGTTTTTTTAGAGTAGGAAAGAACACGTTGTCATAAAACTTCTGCCAGAAATTCCAGAAGGCAAGAGATCCTTTCCTACCGTCAAGATGCTGATCTGTGATTAAAGCGATCTTCATAGTTTACCTCCAACAAATCCATCGTTAAGAACACGGCTTTCTTCCCATCCTTCCTGTAATCCTTTTAGATAAAATCTAGTCATACGAATACATACATCTTTTGATAGTGCCGTGACTAACTCTTTACCTTCTTTGTTAGCACTGTGCCAAATCTTGAATCTAGTTTCATAAACATGAAAGGCATCATCAATCCAATCTACTTCAGCAATTTCTGGATGTTCATTCATCGGTTCATCTTCGTCTCAATGTTTTCTTTAATGCTACCCATCTCAGAATAAGAAGCATTCATGCCTGCCATATCACCATCGTATGTATCTGTATGCATAACGTGTTCGTATCCAGAACGCTCAAGAACTTTGTTCTTAATTTCTTGCTGTTTGTTTTCTTTTTGAATACGGCGAAGAAAAGCGTAGTAAATAATTTGAGTGAAGTAAGCAAACGGGTTCTTTGATTTCTCGGGATTAAAGTTATTGATATACTGTACACAGTTTTCAATACCGTCCGAGATCATGTCATCTCGATAAGTATAGTTTACAAAATTTGGTTTAAAGGATAACCTATTTGCAATTTTTAAAAAACACTCACCGATGTAGCGAGGAATGACAGGACGAGTTTTACCCTCTGCTTCTGCTTTCTCACACTTTTTCTTGTATACAATAAGAGCTTCTAAAAAGTCCTGATTATTTACATAGTGTTCTGGATTTTTCTTGGTCATACATACGGTGTTTGCTTATCATGACAAACATTATACATCTGTATCACGCTGTTGTCAAGAGGGCTTGACAGAACCTCAGAAACTAAGTACAATGACTCTGTTAAGGGTTGAAAGACATATAGGCTCTTAGCTTTTCTTATAGATATTCTCTAAGAAGTTCTTTGCTTCTTTTACAGAACCTAAGTATCCCATTCTCTTGGAGAACTTTTCTGGTTTGATATCAATAGTTTCAGGATCTTCATTCAAACCATTCACGTAAAAGTTTTTGATCTCATCATCTAGTTCGGACATTGTAATGATCTGTTCCCTAGGGATAACAAACATGTCATCGTATGTAGATGTAATCCATTCTTTTAAGATGAACCCAGAAACTTGTTTGCCTTTCTTTTTCTGTACCATCTTCTCTACTAGCATAGGATTATGCAATAGTACAGAATCTTCTTCTGGCAAGAAACATACTTTAGCTACTAATTCTTCACCCGACGTTAATTTAATAGTTGAATAAAATTCTTCTTCCATTTACCTTAGATCTACTTTAATTATTTCATATTTAAAGTTCTCTTCTTTGTAGATTTCTGTTCTCTTTTTAAGATGAAGTAGAGTGTAATTTTTTCTATGCTCAGAAGAGATGTCATCAGCGATATCATAAAGTGTAGCAATATCTTTACCTTCTCCTTTTCTCAGCACTCTGCCGATGGACTGTAAGTTTCTAATTCTAGATTTAGAGGGAGAAGCAAAAATAATATTATGAAGTCTTTTGATGTTAATACCTGTAGAGAACGTTCCGTATGAAGCGACAATAACAGCGTTATCTTCCTGCTCTGTCAGCTGTCTAACAATTTCTCTTTCCTCAATATCAGTAGAACCGCTAACAAAAAATACTTTACGGTTCTGACCTACAGAGTTATTTATTAATTCGTAAAGTGGTTGCCCATGTTTCTCTACAAAGTTAAACAACACAAGAGTGTTGCCATCTAAATCACTAACTAAATTTTTAATCAGGTTATTTCTTTTCTTGTGTTGTACAATGTATTCCATCTCTTCATGGTAGTCTTCAAATGGAATGTGATCATGTTTACACAACAACACTTTGATACGCAGATTAGATAAGTAACCTTTCTTGATAAGGTCATCTGTTTTAGTTACTTTCTCACAGGCACCAAACAATCCTTCTAGTACCCACTTATGTGTCTTGGTTCCGTCTAAAGTTCCTGTAAATCCAAACCTATAGGTAGCATTGTGACACTTCTCCATGATACCAGTCAATGACTTAGACTTGAACAAGTGAGCTTCGTCACCAATCACAACATCAAAGTCATCAAAATATCTTTTAGGAAATTTATAAACAGACTGCCACGTAGAAACAATCACAGACTTGTTACTGTTCTTATCTTGTCCACCATAGATCTTGTGGATGTCATCTGTGTCCCATCCATAATCATGGAAGTCTTTTACAATTTGTTCCACTAGAGATGTAGTTGGAACAACAATAAAGATCTTTTTATTCTGAGCGTGGTAGTATCTGACAAGAGAATAAATCATCAAAGACTTACCAGATCCAGTAGGTGACAGAAACAATCCACGGTTGTACTTCAAAGCTCTGTAGACAGTGTAATACTGATAGTCTCTTGCTTTTATATTAGAAATTTTATCTACAAAATCTTTAACTCCCTGAGGTGACACAAAATCATTGGTGTCGTCTGGTTGTCCATACCACTTGTTCTCTACAATTTCAACACGGTTTCCCTTTTGATCACACCACTCTTTTAGTTGATTCCACAGACCTACATAGAGCGCTCCAGTTGCAGGAGAGTAGAGACGAATCGTGCCGTCCCAGTATCTGTACCTAGGATTCTTTTTTAAGAATTTTGCTTCTGGTACTTCAAAAGTAAAGTAGTCAGATAACTCTTGGTGGACATGAGGTTCTGCCTGAATAGTCAAGAACACTTCATTCTTTTTTTGTACAACCAGTCTATCCATTAGGTTACACCATTAATAAATTTCTCCCAGTCAATAGCAGATTTAATTTGAAATCCTCTATTGCTAATTTGTTTCATTACACTATCGACATAGTATAAAACTTGATCGACATATGCTATCTTTGCTTCTAGATCGATGATGTCCTTATCTGACTCTAGATAAGCTTTCATCTTCTCTGCTGTTTTGATGCTAGTGCCAAAAGGTTTCTCGGCATACACTTTAGCGTCTGCTTCTCCCCCGTAGTATTCTCTCTTATCTCTAAGCAACTGTCTAAGTTGAAACTGAAAAGCAGTTTTTGCTTGTGATAGATCGGAGTAGTAATTTAAATACTTATTGTGTTGATACGGAATCTCTAGAGCTATCCTTCCTAGATCTTCTGTATACTCTTTGTTTTTAAATTGAAAATCAATGTGTGAATCTTTTTTCCACTCTTCTTTAATTGTCTCAAATAGCGTAATAATGTGGGATAGGTTCATTCTTTAAAGTTCTTGTCTCTAATAGTATAACGTGTAAATTTAAAAGAAGCTTCTGCTATAAAGTATTCTTGTGATTGACTGCTTCCGTCAAATCTAATCGGTGTCAATGAGTAAGGAAATAAATTTTCAAAATCAATAATGTGGTTAGTATTAAAGTTTGATGTTAATATGAATAGTCTACCACCAGAGTATCTAGGGTACTCATCTGTTGTAGTCATGTTCTCGGCATTGCCGTTATCAATAATCCACTGATGAATAGATTTATAGTTAATCATATCTTCATCAATGATGAACTGAACAGACAGATCACCAAACGTAACTCCTCCGCCAGGAACAACAGGATAAGTTCTAAACCTTGTAGGAACTTCTGTTACCGGCATTTGGATTTCCGGTAAGTTTGCTGCCTGACAGAAAAAATCCACGCCTCGGAACAATTCTAGTTCCAACTGAAATCCAGTTGGTAATAGATAATTTCTATTCTCTAATTGTTCTGTAAACCAAGCGGCAGGCATGTCAACTTCCCAAGCTACTATTATTTATCTGCATAAAAAAAGACCCCCGAAGGGGTCTTGATGTAAACAGATATCACATGAGGTTAGTAACACGAACCTTTCTGTAATACTGGTTATTGTTAGCAGTGAGCTGCTCAGCATCAGGAGCCGAACCAGGATTAGTAGCATCGACACGAACGAATGGGTTGGATACCATGCCGTAACGAGTCTTGAATCCAATCTTAGGTTGGAAGGTGTTAGGATCAATGCTTCTGAGCATCTGGAGGGGAACGTATGGGCAGTAGAAGAGACCAGCATCATAGGGGCTGGAACCCTTATAACCCATGACGTAGTAGTGGGTGTCGCTTAGGTTAGCAGAGTAAGGATCGACGAAGACCTTGATACGACCGTTGATAGTACCAACAGCGAGGTTACCAGTGTCATCGACTTCACCGATGGAAGGACCACCAGCACCGGTTAGACCGGAGGAGTAGTCAAGTACGCCTGCCATGGCGAGAGCAGAAGCAACGTCAGCAGAGCAGATGATGAAGTTGCCCTTACCTCTACGGGTCTTCTGAGCAATAGCGTTAGCATCACGCTCGATCTGGAATAGAAGTCCTTTGAACTTCTCAACCGACCAACGACCGTTGGAGTCAACGTCAAGGTCGAAAGTACCAGCAGTTGCTACGTTGTTCTGAGCACCAACTTCAGCAACGGTGTAGACTCTACGAACAACCTCACGGTTAATCTCAGCAAGGATCTCGCTCGAAAGGATGTTGGCGAGTTCTTGCTCAGCATCAAGACCATGAACTGCCTTGAGGTCCTGAGCGAGTTCCAAGGTGTACTCGGAACGGAGTGCTCTGGTTCTAGCAGTAACAGCAGTCTTCTCAATGCTGAAGCTCATCTCGTTGAAAAGATTTTCAGCAGTTCCGAGAGTCTCAGCTTTATCACGATCGATGCCTCTTGAACCAGCACCGTAACCACCAGAGAATGGATCGGTTCCAGCACCATCGTAGGCATCGCCTAGTGGGTTGTTACCATCAGCAGCCTGAGTGTAGTCAGGATTACCAACACTGCCGATATCTTGAGTAGCAGAGAAGTTGGTATCAGGCTCAGTAAGTCCGAGAGCCTCAGGACCGCCACGGAGGGTAGAACCAGTTGTTTCTTGATAGTGTGACTTCATGGCGAAGATTAGTCCAGTAGGACCGCTCATGGGCTGAACGCCACAGATGTCATATGCCATTAGGTTGGGCATAGCACGGCGAACAAGGCTGATCATGATAGGATCAAAACCAGCAAGGTTGCCGGTGTCGGTGTTTAGACCATTACCTGAAAGGTTGTTAGGACCAATGGCACCTACAGTGTTAGGAGCCTCAGAAAGCATAGTGGCACCGCCACTCTCTCTCATTGCTCTTTCTTGGTTTTCTAGGATGACAGCGGTAACAGCCTTCTTGTAATTATCCTTGATGCTAGGAGCATCAGCATGATTCAAGACGGGTGCCCACTTCTCCTGAAGTTGGGATGCGTTGAACATTTTTAACCTCTAATTGTTTGTTATTGGTGTAAGATTATTTAGTATAATATATCACTTACCGAACATGGAGATGCCCTTTACATAGGCTTCCATGACTGGAGATAAACCACTTACTTCGGCAGCGTCTTCGCTAGATTCTTCTCTAATCTGAGGAGCAGGATCGGCAGGGAAATATGACTCACGGAGAGTCTTAACTGCTTCAGTGTACTTCTCTACAGACTCAAAGGTAATACCTTTTGCTAGAGATGCTAGCTTATCTTTTTGGGTGTCAGCTAGTCCTTCAGACAACTTGAGTAAAGCAAGTTCTCTGTGGAGTTCGTTGATTGCCTCTACAGATTTCACATTACGCTCAATTTGCTCATTGAGACGGGTTTCCATTTCACGATTTGTTTCAGCGAGGTCTTCTACGATATCCTCTTTATCTTCGGGGATATTGATGTAGTGCTCTTGGAAGAGATTCTTGAGACCAGCAATGAAGTCGGAGGTGATTTCGTTTCTTACACCACGATCAACTGCTAGTTGGTTCTCTTCTAACCATTGAGATACGGCATACTTAACAGTGCCGTTGACTTCCTCAGCAAGTTCAGCTTTAGCTTTCTCAACTTCCTCAGCAAGTGCTTTCTTGTGCTGCTCTTCTAGTTTTGCCCACTCTTCTTCAAGTTTGGACTTAACAGCAGCTTCGAAAATTGTTTTTGCCTTAGCAGCAAAATCTTCAGATAGTTCGGTGCCTTCAGTGAGAGCAGCGACATCAGAAGATAGATCAAGTTCTTCGAAAGAAGGCTTGATAGGATATGTTACAGCAGGACCAGTTGTGGTTCCGTAAGCAACATCAGTACCGATAGAGTAGCGTGGAGTGCCAGGATCTTTCGTGGGAGCCTGCTGGGGATCACCAGAAATCTGGGATACAGGAGCAGCTGCCTTAGCACCGGGGTTCTCTTCTCCATCTTCATCGTTGCTATGAAGAGGAGCAGAAGTTGAACCACCAAGATCGGTAGGAGCAGACTGTCCAATAGCAACAGTAGGTGGTACGCTTGGTTGTGGATCAGCACCACCAGCACCCGAATTCTGGACATCCGAAATCTTCGAAGGTTCAGACCCAGTGCCTGGGATTACGGAAGCTGTAACTGTTGGCATAGGATCACCCTCACTAAGGGTAATACTTTGCTCTTTAACAAGCTCCTCAAACTTTTCCTTTAACATATCTGACATTTGAGTGTTCCTCTATCGGTTAAACTGTAGTTTATTCTTATGAATTATTTATCAAATTAAGACTTTGAAAATCTGCCCAGGAGCGCGGAAAACGCTTCTAGGGTTCTTTCTTCCAACTGTTGCCTATTGGCAGCATTAGAAATGTGTTGTTGGTATTTAGCAACCTCTTTTTCTTTTAGGAGACCATTGTCCCAAACCCATTCTTTACCTTCCATGATGCCATTAACAAATGCATCTGGAGCAGAAGGGTCGGCAACAATGTCAGCAGCGGTTGCTAACATAAAGTCATCACGAACATAGTTCGCTCCGTTTCTTTCTTCTAGTGAACCCATGCCTCTAGAAGAAACTCCTAGTTGAATACCCTCATCCAATAAAGACTTAGCAATCTGTCCCATTGGAGTATCTAGGATTCTTGCCTTGCCATAAAAGTTATTATCCTCGGCGCGGAGCTCCATGATACGATGAGAAACTCTATCAAGGTTTACTGTAGGACCATCGGGGTGACCAAGTTCACCGAGAGCACGTCCTTTTGAGATATACTCTTCGTTGTATCTTTCTACCTCACGGTTGAGAACATCGAACGGGTAAACACGTCCATTACGATTTTTGATTTCGGACTGTAAAAATACACCCTCAATATAAAGATGTTTCTTACCTTCCGTTTCTTCAATCAAAACATTTACTGTTTCGATGTTTTCTGTGATAAGTTTCATTGTTCCGTTTCGATTGGTTCTACTGGTTCATCAAAAAAACTATTTGCTACAACTTTTTTGTAGTCATTGATTGCTTCTGAAGCAGCAGAATCCATCATGTCGGAAACTAGATCTAGAGCAGCTGCTCTATTCTTATTCCTAATGTGATTTACAACTTCAATTGAAGGATCTTCCATAATAAAATATTATTGAACTGTTAACTATTTAGCAGTGTTAGACTTTGGAGCAGCAGGTGGTTTAGGTGCTGCTTTCATTTTTTCAATTTCTCTGTCGTTTGCTGCGTCTGCTTCTAGGGAATCAATCTCTGGTTGGAAAGCAGTGTTCTCTCTTTCCATAGCATCAAACTGATTCATCATGGCAGGATCTAAAGCAAGACCGGACTTAATATCTTTCTTGATCTGTTTCTCAATCTCTTTGTATTCAGTATCATTCTGCTTGAGAATTTGCTTACGAACATATTCCGTAGAGAAATACTTACCAACAAAAGGATCCATCTGAGTGACAGTCATCATTCTCTGGTTCATCATCTCAATCTCTTTGAGTTCGTTGAAATGATTGTCGAAGAGGTAGTCATACTGAATATGCTCCTCCATATCTTCCCAGTCTTCTGGGGTGATAATACCTTTGAGGATTAATTGTGTCTTGAGAATGTCGTGAAAGACATTAGAAAAACGCTTACGTAGTCTTCCAATAAACTTAGTGAACTTCAGTTCATCCCGTAGAACCTCTGTGGTCTTACCAAGATTAAACCCTTTGTTGTCATCCGTAAGGCGGGAAGGTGGTAAGTTGAGTGAGTTGTAAAGTTTCTTTCTGAAATACTCAACATCCTTGAGTTCACCAAGGTTCTGACCGCCTGGGAGTGTAGTGATTTCAGTTCCTCTACCACCCTCACGACGAGGGAGCCAGAAGTCTTCAAGCATCGACATATGTTTTTTATCATCTCGGATCTCACCAGTTTGACTATCATAAACAAGCTTGTTACGGTAACGTGCCATCACGTCACGAAGATATTGTTCCGCTTTAACCTTTGGTAGATTACCTACATCAATGTAGAAAATTCTACGTTCGGGAGCACGAGACAATCTGTAAATAACCAGAGAGTCTTCAATCATACGAAGTTGATTGAGTGCCTTAATAGATTTGTGTAAGAAACTCAACGTCATCTTTTTGTTGAGATCCTTTAGTCCAGAATCTGATGTAGCAATAGCATCAGCTGAAATTTTAATTCCATTATTGCCAGCGTATTCTTGTGCTCCTTGCCAAGATGGTCCGCCGTTTACCCATCCCTTTGGATTGTAAATGTAGTAGTCAATATAGTCTCCCCAATCAAACTCCAGAGCTGATCCCTTCTCAGATAGTTTTTGATCCGTGTTCTTTGTAATTTTGTGACGAATCTTTTTTAATTTAATAGGATCAATGTAGCGTAACTCTGTAATTCCTTTCTTGGGATTGTCGAGATCAATTACTTTATGATAGAAGATACGACCATCTACATACCAATTTCTAATAATTTGATGAGCGTTCTTATCAAAATTTAAAAGTTTTTTGATGTAATTAAATTCTTTACGAATTTTTGATTTAATACTATCACTAATATCTAAGTTAGTGAGATCTAATTCTACTGGAGAATCACTGGCATCGCTAACAACAAACTCGTTAACAATTTCATCCACTGCCGAATCACATTCTGGATGCAGAACCATATTACGATAACGTTGAAGGAGCTCATACTCATTACGAGTAGCTCCCTCAACGTCTACGTAAGTACCAAAATAACCACCAGCTACGGTGGTTAAACTGCCATCGTCTTGGTTAGGGGGGACCGGAGATTGTCCCTTTGGTCCCCCATCATCATTAATTTTAAAACCAAATAGTTGACTCATAGCGATGAAAGAAATTTAACCAGTGTCACTACTATTTATTAGGATGTAATATCCTGTCCAGCAGCAGCGTCACCGCCAGTTGCCTTAGTAGCAGACCACCAAGCATACTGGAACTCTACCGAGAACTCTTCAATTTGATCGTTAGCATCATATGCTAGATCAATCTGAGATACGCTAGTTGGGAAAGCGTAGTAGAGTGTGTATGTTCTTAGAGCTGTACCATCAGCACTAGTATCTTTCTGTAACTGAGTTACCTTAATTGACTTGGCATAACCAGTGTTTTCATTAAGGGTAAACAATGGAGCAGTGTTTCCATCGTGGGTGTTCATCTGTTCCAACCACTTCTCGAAGTACGAACGGGTAACCATACCCTTATCGTTGAAGAAGGTAGCAGTCCATGTATCGAAGGTTCTGTCACCAGCGATCTTAATTGTTCTACCACGGAAAGGAACTTCAATAACACCTAACTGAGCAGCAGGCAAAGCAGCTGACTTACAGAGAAGATCGGTGTTGATGGCGGGAGCTCCCACCCCGTCTGGGAATGGGATCTCCACCGAGAACATATTAGGCTTAACGCCTTGTGCAATTTCTGTAATAAAATTACTAATCTTAGTTGCCATTTTCTTTTATACCTCGTTAAGTTATTTGTTTACTAAAGATTATCGACCAACTACTTCACTGAAAGCAACACCAGTCTTGGTAGCAGTGAAGGTAATGCTGATGAAGTTAATAGAACGAGTTGCCTTGAGAAGAATCTCAGCGACAAATTCATTTCTGTCAATAACATCAGGAGTATTATTGGTGTCATCACAAACAACGAGGAAATCTGTAATACCTCTACGTGCCTGAATCTCAGACAAGTAGGAGTTAACAGCACTAGAGAAGGAGCTTCTGGTTAGAACATCGTTCTGCTCAAAGAGAACTCCGGAAGCAAGTCTTTCAACTCTCTTCTCAATATTGAGGAAGAGTCTACGGACGTTGATTCTATCAAATGCACTTGTGGATGCCAAAGCGGTTTTATCTCCGAAGAGAGTAATACCAGTACCAGGAAGTGTGGTAATTGGGTTGATTCTGTTAGAATAGAGAAGATCTCTATCTGCCTGGGATGGGTTGTATGCTAGTTTGATAGCGTTCTTGAGACCGCCTCTAGCAACACCAGCAGGTGAGTACCAGTCACCTAGGACTTGAGATGTAGCTACACATAGTCCAGCAACATCTCCGTTACATGGAACGTAACGATATCTGTCGTTGAATCTGTCATAAAGATACTTATAACCAGAATCAAATACAGCATAGGATGTAGAAGGTAACGAACGGAAGAAGTTAATCGTGTTCGTTCTTTGATCAACAGAGGATAGTGAGACACCACCTGTTCCGATTTGGTTTGACCTATGTGGGGAAACGAAAGCGACACAATCTTTTCTGGCATCAGCAATTGCTACGACTTTAGCAGCTTTTGACTTTGTGCCATCTTCGGTTGCCATTGATCCACCCATTAGGATGAAGTCAATCTCTGTTTCGTCAGCGGTAGCAAAGACATCATAAGCATTTCCAATCTCACCAGCGCTGTAATCATAGTCATCAGCACCAGCTGTCAGGGTGTATGCTTGAGCACCAGCAACTTCGAAAGTTCTGTTATTACCAGCGTCAACGATAGTTGTTGAATCCTGAGACCAAGCAATATAGCGAGAGTCTCCGGTAGCAGCCGCGTCTAGAACTGTAGTGATGGCGTTGGTGCCAGCAAAGAGATAGTTTGATTGCTCAGTAATAATATCTCTATAGTATACAGCACCGTTCTCAGCAGAGCGCCCGTCTGTTAGTTTAGAAAGACCAGTAACTCTTTCTAAAACGTTTCCGACAGTTCCTGATAATCTACCATCAAGATCTACGGTAGCAATGATAAGTTCGTCACCTACAATTCCTCTCGCCGCGGCGTATCCCGAAGTGCCAGGACGTGCCCCGAAAGATACTAGAGGTAAAGATAGTTCGCCAACAGTAACGCTGGTGTTTGTGTACCAGTCATATACAGCTGAGATAGCGGTGTCGTTAACTGTTGTGGTTACGGTAACGGTGATATCAGTGCCGCCACCAGTAGCAGCACCAAGAAGTGTTAGTTCTTCATTATCGGAGTATCCATCACCAGCAGCTACTAGAGATACGGTAACTGATCCGCCGAGTCCATTAGCAGCACCACCACCCTCTACGCCAGCATCAGCAACAACTACATCGAAGGTAGCACCCTTGGTGTCTCCATCAGCAGTTAAACCAGGATAAGTACCAGGAGTTCTGCCTGCTTCTGTAACAGCATTATCGGCAATTGAACCGATTGGATCTAGATTGTCATCCTGGAGGAAGTCTGTGGTAGTGGGTTCGTCACCAGATGTGATAACAATAGCAGCTTTCCAGAGCGACTCTGCCATGGAAGCTTCGTAGGATAGAACGTATCCAGTAGCACCATTGCTGAATGTTACCGAGTCGCCAACAGCTAGTGGATTTTGTGAAGCATCTGCAGGAGCAGTTGTAAACTCAACATAAACGTCAGCACCACTGTCGATGACAACTACGCCAGCTGAGTTACCCCACTTACCAGGAGATCTAGCAGCAAACTCGGCAGTGTAGCTGTTACCAATCCAATCAAGGTCATCCTTAACTAGAAGATCAGTACCACCAACATTAGCAGTTTTGAGTCCATCTGTTTCTGCTCTAACTACAGCGAGTCTTCCGCCATAGGTTAGAAATTCCGAAGCAACAAAATAGTCTTCTGCGTTTGCTTCGACGGGTAGACCGAAAATATCGATCAAAGATCTTTGTGAATCAATCTCAGTGATTCTACCTACAGGTCCTTTAGTAAAGGAAGATGCAAAGGCAGCGGTTAGTGCCTGTGCTCCTGTAATTGTCGCCGTTGTTACGTCACGTTCTCTTAATAAAATACCAGGCGAGATTTGACTTGCCATGTTGTGTTCCTCTGGGTATCCATTTGAATCTGAAATTATTTATTATTTCGGACTATTTGACTGGGGAAACATGACGTGAACTACCAGTCTGGATACTCCCACTTTACAGACTCGGCTTTTCTGGCATTGGATACTCTGCAAATACAGCATTGTTTACATTCATAGGAGTAAGCTGCTGCTACTGTTCCTCTGTCTTTACGTGTGAGATAGAAGTCATCCATCAGACTCTTTGTTTCTCCACAAACTCTACAAACACGTTCCTGGAAAATTAAGTGGTCTAATGAAAACTTATCTTCTAAATCCATTATCGATAATCCCACATATAAGAAACATCTTCCTGTACATCTCCATACCACACAGACCCATCGGATACAAATCCATCGTCACCTTCTAGACCAGTGGTGATAAAACCAAATGGTGCCATGTCTTGCTCAATCTGATTTTTTTGCTCGTCATAGATACGTTGACGAACATCATTGTCAGTCATCTCTTTGAAGTAGTCTTGCTGAACTAACCAGGCAAAGATAACCAGACACATTACAAGGTCGTCATGGAATCCTTCGTCAGCTTCAAACGATTGTTTCTTCTGGATGAAAGTAGTTAGTTCGTTAATAATCTCATAGTCTCGGAACAATAACTTATCATCCTCTACAATCTGCTTCAGGTTAGCACATCCAACTTTCTTCACAGTGATACTCATCTTGACACCTAACTGTGTTTTGTTGCCAGAGAATCCCTGACCTACAATCTGACCAGCACGTCCTCTCATAGCACACATGAGAACGTTAGGATACTCAAGATCAAAGTTTAAAATAGATGCTACAGAGTCTCCTACATCGTTGACCTCACATAACACCCAAGCATTGTTATACGCTCTCGCTACATCATTAATGATGTTTGGAAAGAGCATAGGTTTTATCTCGTTATTCCTATACTTTGCCACGATCTTATAAGGAACAGTGGTAATATCAAACACAACAAAAGCAGAATAGTCTCCACCGATGCCCCTGCTAACGTCAGCTGTGATAATGTACTCTGCTTTGTCGTTTGGTTTTTCGTAAATATCTAACCCTTGATTAGTACTAATTGGTGTATCAAATACTAATGATCTAAGTTTTGAGGCGGATATCAATGTGTCAACTGATCCTAAGAACTCACACTCAAATTCTTGAGTGAACTGTCTTTCGGAAGTGTTCTTAATTGTCTGTGCTTTCCATTCTTCATCTCTCCCTGGAACCTGTGACCAGTGAACTTCGGACCACACATATTCATTACGTTCGTTCTGTGCATCCATCCACATCTTATAGAAGTGGTTCATACCGTAAGGCGTAGAGATAATGATAATCTTTGTCGTCTTACCAGATGAAATTGTAGGATATACAGAGGAGAAGAAATCATCCGCAACGTGATTTGGAACGAAAGCAAATTCGTCCAAGAAAATAATATTGAAAGACATACCCCGAACAGCAGATGCTGAGGTTGAAGCAGCAAGGATCTTGGATCCGTTTTCTAATTCAATGTTACCTTTGTTCCAAACTACAACACCTTGCTGTAACCATTTGGGTAAGTTTTCATACGCCGTACATAATCTACCTAGCAAGTCTCTAGATGTAGATGCTTTGTTTGCTAGAATACCAACGTTAACATTATCATTAAACAAAATAAAATGCAACAAGTAAGATACCACGGTGGTAGACTTTCCAGTCTGACGTGGTAGCTTAGCAATGTTAAATCTGTTCTTGTGAAATTTTTCAATCAGTTCTTCCTGGAAGTCCCACATTTTAAATGGCACAAGACCTTCGTCAACGTTAACGATCTTAACGTAATTTTTTGTAAAGTATACAGGATCTTCTCTACACTTAATAAATTCTCGAACTTGTTCTTTTGTAAATTCTTGCTGGACCCCTGCTTTTTTCAGCAGCGGATTACCAAGATAAATTTCGTCAGAAGCACCCATTACATATTATTCGCCTGATCTATTTAGTTTCTAATCTAATCTGATGAATACCACTGCTAAACTCTTGGGGCATTAGATTAAACGAGATGCTAATTCTATCTCCAACATGTTCTTCCGGATACCCATGTGGTAAATGACTATTCCATAGATAAAGATCTCCTTGGTTGGGGTGCATCGAGAAAGCTGGTTGAGAATAGTCTGTTATATTACTGTAGTCTTTTTGTATCTGTAAATATGGAAAAGGCATACAGTCTAATGTAAACTGTTTTTGAAATGTAATCGGGGAATTACCTGGAACAAACTTGACGTAATATGTTCCTGAGATAACAGAGTTTGAATGATTGTGTCTATACTGAAACCCTCCCTCTTCACATAGGTTGATCCAAGAGTCCAGTACAATATAGTTTTGATGTTTATGTGAAACAACTTCTTTTGCAAAACAATTAGCAGACTCCACGATAAAATCATGGAGAGCTTCAAAACTTTTTTGTTTGAGAACATCATTCATCCACCAAAGTCTACCATCTTGCTGTCCGCTTGGAGGGTTTAGACGAATAATGTCTCTAACTTTTTCTAGAACAGATTTATTTTCTTTATAGTGGAATACACTAACTGGTTCTGGAAAAATAGAATAGGTTTGCATGATGTAGCATTCACTTAATGCTATTTATTGTTCATCTCGGGTCCATTCTCTTCTAAATCTTCGAGACGTTTTGCCCAAGTGTCTCCACCATCAGCACCACGCTTAGGGTTAATACATTGGAAGTTACCTAATTTATTACATACTAATCCAGCGAGGTCTAATTCATTTCCTATCTTGCCTGTGCCAGACCAGTAGTGCTGTCCGTTAATCCACAATGCCCCACACTTGGGACACTCAGCTCTAGTGACCGATAAATCGGACATCTCTTTGCCTGACATAAGCAACTCCGTGTGATTATATATTTAGAAAGAATGTATCAATATGTTACAATTCTTACTTAAGATATGTATAGCAAATATAAATTAAAGATTAAGAGTCTTCATTATGCCAGAAGTCTTCCCAATCATCTGTGCTATTTGACACATCTTCCCACCCCGGTTCATAAAGAGAACAAGGTTCTTCCATAAGGAGATCTGCTTTCATACGCTTAACACGTTCGTACAGCTTTTTAAGATCCATTTTACCAGTTACGGGTTACAAGTATTTTATACGGTAATCCTTAGCAGTTCCACGCTCTTAATGATTTATTAATCCTGCTGTCAGGATCCCGTGACGTTTTCTTACTGGTAAGCTTCTTTTTCATTCCTTTCATTCGAGCGCAGAAGGATGCCCTCCTGGGATTTCCAACCTTCTTGCTTGGTGCTTTGAGGTCAGATCCTGGATTTTCCTTTTCATAAGATCTTCGTCCTTTTTCGTTAAGTCCTCCAGACTTTTTTTGTCCTTCTTTTCTGGTCCAGGCTGATTCGTTGAGCTCATTCCTGAATTGCTTAAACGACTTCATATTTATACCTCGTTATCTACTAGGATTAAATCGAATACAGCTCCAGCACCTAATGCTCCACTAGAACTTGATTGAATTTCAATGTCTGTTTTTTCTTCAAACTTCAGTGGAACTGGATAATCATATGTAATGTAGTTACCAGCAGCAGTTCCAAACTGACCCTTGACATTGAATGCTCCACCAAAAGGTCTTGCCATCAATCTAAAAATGGCTTCAGCATTTTGCTTATCAATCGAAGCTTGTAGTTTCATTAGATATCCAGTTTTACCAGCGGGGATAGTATATACTGCCATCAGTGTTTGTCCTGCTTCCGCTAAAATAAATGCTCTAGCAGAACCATCAACTGTAACAGTAATCAGTCCATCATTTGTTGTTTGTCCTGCTGCTGGTGTCTTTACAAGTGCTCTAAACACACGAATAAAAGTGACACCACCTGCTGGTCCACCAACAGTAATGTCTTCCGAAGCAGGATTATAGTCTTGGTCCAATCCAGATACTGTGATTACAGCACCAGCATCATTACCACCCCCCGTTACTACAGCTCCCCCAGCAGTTCCAATATATGGATATGCTGTAGTTCCGTCCCAGATAGCTTGATAATCACCATCAAGGGCATCTCTATATCCAAACTTATTGATGTGAGAATATCCTGCTAAATCTCCAGCAGCAATAGGAATGTTAGCAGCAGATCCATAACTATT